>Ga0066414_1000021_pt1 | contig 47722 bp, 38 predicted proteins | sample LakWasMet20_HOW5_2_FD_59541 | JGI IMG/M metagenome (GOLD analysis project Ga0066414, IMG submission 59541) | Freshwater sediment methanotrophic microbial communities from Lake Washington under simulated oxygen tension - Sediment Metagenome 20_HOW5 | ecosystem: Environmental > Aquatic >...
GTAGCTTGCGAATGCGCCCCAAGAACCATAACCCAAGCGAACAGTTCCATCTAATTTGAAAGAGTTCAAACCGTAAGTTCCTTTTTGAATTTGCTCAAATTGTTTTCCATCAAATTCACCTACTCGTTTCACACGTGATGCAATTCGTACACCACCAACAACACCAGCAGCTAAATAAAAGCTTTTATCTTCATCAGCGTTTGTGCAGAATTCTAATAAGACAGGAACAGTTAAATAAGCTGCTCTAAGCTTGTTTTTTGAATATGTGTTGACAGTATCAATTGTTGCGAATAAAGTGTCTCCAGTAGCTTGTAAAAGGTAATTATCTTTAAATGCTACTTGTGTGAAACTAAAACCTAAACCTGTTGTCACTCCAAAGTATTGTTTTGCTATCGCAAATTTGTGTTCCATTAAGTTTAAGTTCCATGTCATTGAGCGAGCTGGATCGTTTTTCCAATAAGGATAATTATCAAAACTTGTCGTCATATCCTTATTCATCAATAAACTGAATCCCATGTCTAAACCAGCCCAGTGTGCTTCGAATTTTTCTTTTTCATCCTCATTTGGAATTGCGTCAAGTGTATCAAGATCTTCCTCGTCCATCTCTTCATCACCACTGTGATCGACCAAAATGATTTCCATTTTACCCATGTTCACACGAGTTGTATCTGGATTCCCTTCTTCTTGTCCAAACAACGTCGTGCTCAGTAAGAAAATTGATGTGTAAATTATTGTTTTCATAACTTTTGATTTTAAGTTGTTTTAATGCGTTTTATCCTTTTTTTGAGGTAAGACCCACAACTTAAATAAAAGTTACAGCAGAATGTAAAAAAATATATATTTTGGCTATTCCCAGTCTTCTAGGAAGTCGTCTATTTCTCTGCGGTCCTTTTTAGAAGGCTTTCCGCTACCGTTTTGACGATATACTTGTTGTGATAATTGGTAGGTTTTAAATTTTTCTATTTCTTCAAGCGGAGTTGTATCAATTAAATAATCAGCAACCAATTTGGCACCGACTCTTTTATCTAATAATTGAAGAACTTTAAATGAAAAGGTCGCAGTGTTTTTAGAAATGCTAATTACATCTCCAACTTTGGGTTCTTTTGCTGGTTTAGTTTGCTGACCATTCACTTTGATTCTTCCTTTCGATAATTCCTCAGATGCTTGTGATCGTGTTTTCGCTAATCGAACAGACCAAATGTATTTATCCCATCTCAAGCTCATTTCTTACTTTTTTAGGCAGTGAATTGTAAATAATCGAATACGAATGGTCAACTAACTCAAGAATCAATTCATCCGATACATCTTCTTGAACTGAAACAGTATTCCAATGTGTTTTGTTCATGTGCCAGCCCGGCTGAATTCCCATGTAACGTTCACGAAGGTCGATTGATCGTTCAGGATCTGCTTTTAAATTGATCCCAGTGAAATTATCAATATCACTTAATGCAAACATTTTTCCCCCAACCTTTAATACATGTGTAGAAGCATCAAAAGGAAAGCCTTCTGTAACAAAAGGCTTTCTTAAACAATATTCACGAAAAAATTCAAATGTCATTTTACTTAATGCATTGCTGGGGCATTATCAAAATTACCCAATTGATATAACATTTTGGTATGATCAGATAATGCTTGTCCAAATGTTCTGTATGAATGATAAGGTAAATTATACTCCTCAGCTGTCTCCTTTACAATTTTAGAAATAGAACTGTAATGAATATGACAAATATTTGGAAATAAATGATGTTCAACTTGATAATTCAAACCGCCAACATACCATGAAAACAATTTAGCTCCAGGAGCAAAATTTGCTGTATTGTACAATTGACTTACCGCCCAATCTGCATCAATATTTCCAGATTCGTCTGGCATTGGATAATCAGAAGTTGGTACAACGTGTGCCGGTTGGAAAATGATTCCCAAAATAAATCCAGCAATAAATTGCATCACTAAAAAGCCAAGAATTGTAAAATACCATGGTGCTGGTGATAACCAAATTGGCAATCCAAAAATCATAGCTCCATATAGTAATTTTGAAATTACAATTCGAGCCATCAAATTACCATAAGTAAGCTTTTGTGTTCCTATTAAGCCCATTTTTTTGTAACGAGCCGCTTGTTTATAGTCCTTCGTTGTAAACCACATCAAAGTCATCATTCCATAAAGAAAGTAGGCATAAATGTGCTGGTACTTATGTAAATATCTTCTTTTTTCATGAGGTGTAAAACGCATTACCGGACCAGGGTTTATATCCTCGTCAAAACCTGTAATGTTCGTATACGTGTGATGCAAAATATTGTGTTGAATTCTCCAGTTTACATCAACGCCCCCCAAGAAATAAAGTATTGATCCAACAATCGTATTCACACTTTCTTTATTGGAATAAGCTCCGTGATTTGCATCATGCATAACCGAAAGTCCAATTCCCGCCATACCAAAGCCCATCAAAGCCCACATTCCAAAAAACACCCATGTATTTGTAACAAGCGTTAATATCATTACAAAAGGAACGAAATATAGCATGAACATAAAAATCGTCTTGAAAACCATTTTAGAATTTGCGTAGCGTGTAATATTCTTTTCTTTAAAGTATTCGTTTACGCGTTGGCGCAATACTTTGTAAAATTCCTCGTTGTGGTTTCTTGCGAATTTTATATCTGAAAAATTCATAGATCTAACATTTTTATTTTTTCAAATTTAACAAAATATTAACGGAAATTTTCATTTTCCATGATTATCAACGCAAGCTTGTCATAAACTTCAATTTACAAATCCAATCAAAACATTTTAATCAATACTTTTGTTTTAAGAGTACACAACAATACATTTCATACTAACTCATTATGATTGAAGCAAATAAGAATTTAAACTATTGCATAAACATGTTCAACAGAGAACGTTTACCAACGGTTGAGGTTTCAATAGGTTCCTTAAAATTGGGCGGGAATAATTCCATTCGCGTACAATCAATGACCACCACCGACACAATGAACACCGAACTATCTGTTGATCAATCAGTTAGAATGATTAAAGCTGGTTGTGAACTTGTTAGACTCACAGCCCCAAGTAAAAACGAAGCGGAGAATTTAAAGGAAATCAAACAACAATTAGTTGCAAAAGGGTATACAACACCGTTGGTGGCAGATATTCATTTTACGCCAAACGCGGCTGAAATTGCAGCAAAATATATCGAGAAAGTACGTGTTAATCCAGGTAACTACGCTGATAAGAAGAAATTTGAAGAAATAGATTTCACTGAAGAGAGTTATCAAAAGGAATTAATTCGCATCGAAGAAAAATTTACGCCGCTTATTCATATTTGCAAAGAAAATAATACGGCAATGCGCATTGGAACAAATCATGGTTCTTTGTCAGATCGCATTTTAAGTAAATACGGCGACACACCGGAGGGAATGGTTGAGTCTGCAATGGAATTCATTCGTATTTGTGAGAAAAATGAATTTTACAACCTTGTCATTTCCATGAAAGCAAGTAACACACTTGTTATGGTTCAGGCATATCGCTTACTCGCTGCAACCATGCTCAAAAACGGTCGTTGTTATCCGTTGCATTTAGGTGTTACGGAAGCTGGAGATGGTGAAGATGGAAGAATTAAATCAGCTGTTGGAATTGGAGCACTTTTAGAAGATGGTTTGGGAGATACCATTCGTGTTTCGTTAACAGAGGAACCAGAATTTGAAATGCCTGTTGCTAGAAAATTGATTGAAAAATTTGAAGTAAGCACTAACAACTTTAAATTACCTGATGTTCAATATCAACGTCCATATTCTCCATTTCATTACGAACGCAGACATACTTCCGAAACACATAATATTGGAGGGAAACATGTACCAGTTGTTGTAGCGGATTTTTCAACTAAAGAAACAATTACACCAGCCAACTTTTACGGATTCGGTTATAACTATTCCGTACAACTTGATAAATGGAATTTACAAGATCAAGCAGCAGATTATGTATTCATTGGTGACAAACAAATCGATTTTGAAGTACCTGGAACATTAGGCGTGATTTGTAATTTACAAAGCTGGAAAAACAATTATTCGGACAAACAAGGATTTTACCCACTTGTTGATTTGAACGAATTAGATGCACTTTCAGAAGACCAAATGTGTTTTGTGACAATTGATCCAAGCCAAGAGAACAACTACTCAAAGCTTTTCAATCACCCCAAAACTGTCGTTATCTTAGATACAGAATATTCAAATAAAACACAATTATACCGTTATATTTATTTCATTTTTGCGGAATTAAATATAAATAACTCTGTAATTTTCAAAATAAGCGATACGGCAACAGATCCAGAAAACTATCAATTAAACGTTTCAAGTTCAGCTGGATCATTGTTTATTGATGGATTTGGAGATGGATTAATGTTAACCGGTGATCAACCACAAACTTTAATCAACTCAACAGCATTTGGAATTCTTCAAGCGACGCGTACACGTATATCTAAAACAGAATACATTTCATGTCCATCGTGTGGAAGAACATTGTTTGATTTACAAGAAACGACAGCTAAGATTCGAAAAGAAACATCCCATTTGAAAGGAATCAAAATCGGAATTATGGGTTGTATTGTAAACGGACCTGGAGAAATGGCAGATGCAGATTACGGTTACGTTGGAACAGGACCAGGAAAAATAAATCTGTACAAAGAAAAGACGGTTGTCAAAAAGAACGTTCCTGAAGACGATGCTGTTCATCAACTCATCGAACTAATCAAAGAAAATGGTGATTGGATAGCTCCAAAAGAAGCATAAAAAAAGGTCCGAAACTTAATTTCGGACCTTTTTTATTTCATATTAGTTCCACGTGGAACTATTCGTTTTATCTTCCTAAATGAATTAAAAGAACAGTAATATCACTAGGAGAAACACCACTAACACGTGCCGCTTGTCCAATAGTCACCGGTTTTATTGCTGAAAGCTTTTCTTTTGCTTCAGAACTTAAACTTTTCAACGCACGGTAATCCATGGTGTCAGGAATCTTCACTTCTTCCATTCGACCCATTTTTTTCGCTTGATCCTCTTCACGTTCAATATAACCTTCGTATTTCAATTGAATCTCAGCTTGAGAAACAACATCCGGATGTGCCAAATTTAATTCAGAAGCAAGTTCACTAATCTCAACTGACATTTCCAACACATCATTCATGTCTATTTGAGGACGTGTAATTAAACTGCTCAACTTAACCTGTTGCGTAATTTCAGCACTTTCCCTTCTAGACAAAATTGGATTTGCCATTGAAGGAGTAACTCCAATAGCTTTTAACGCCTTTTTGAATTGATCTGTTCCAGCTACCTTTTTATTAACGCGTTCCAACATTTCATCATTCGCCAAACCAATTTCATGACCAATTGGAGTTAAACGAACATCCGCATTATCTTGACGCAACAAGATGCGATATTCAGCACGACTTGTAAACATACGATACGGTTCCTTTGTCCCTTTCGTAATCAAATCATCAATCAAAACCCCAATATAAGCATCACTACGATTCAAAATAATTGGTGACAATTCACGCACTTTTCGATGCGCATTAATTCCCGCCATCAGACCTTGACAAGCTGCTTCTTCATAACCTGTTGTCCCATTAATTTGTCCAGCGAAATACAAACCAGAAATCAATTTCGTTTCCAAAGTATGTTTCAACTGAGTAGGAGGGAAGTAATCATATTCAATGGCATAACCCGGTCTAAACATTTTTGCTTGTTCAAAACCAGGAATTGTTCTCATTGCTTTCAACTGAACATCTTCAGGTAAAGATGTACTAAATCCATTCACATAAATCTCAACCGTATTCCAGCCTTCCGGCTCAACAAAAATTTGATGACGATCTCGATCTGCAAAACGATTTATCTTATCCTCAATACTTGGACAATATCTTGGACCAGTACTTTTAATTGAACCATTGAACATTGGTGAACGATCGAATCCAGTTCTCAACAAATCATGTGTTTGTTCATTCGTATACGTAATGTGGCAAGCATGTTGTTTTTGCAAAGCAAGAGTATTTCCAAAACTAAATTTCGAAGGATTCACATCGCCTTCTTGGATTTCCATTTTAGCATAATCCAACGAACGACCATCAACTCGAGGAGGTGTTCCTGTTTTCATTCTACCAGCCTCAAAACCTAAACGAATTAAATCTTCCGTAATTCCAGTTGAGGCTCTTTCCGCTGCTCGACCACCACCAAATTGTTTTTCACCCATGTGAATCAAACCATTTAAAAAAGTTCCGTTTGTCAAAACAACTGCCTTTGAAAAAATATCAATTCCAAGAGAAGTTTTCACACCGCGAATCTCATCACCTTCGACAATCAAACCCGTGCACATGTCTTGCCAAAAGTCAACATTTGGATTTCTTTCTAACAACAGTCTCCACTCCTCAGCGAACAACATTCGGTCATTTTGCGTTCTTGGCGACCACATTGCAGGACCTTTTGAAAGATTCAACATTCGAAACTGAATTGCACTTCTATCACTCACAAAACCAGAACCACCACCAAGTGCATCAATTTCTCGAACAATTTGACCTTTTGCAACCCCACCCATCGCAGGATTACAACTCATTTGCGCAATTGTATTCATGTTCATCGTCACCAACAACACACTACTTCCCATCTTGGCAGCAGCATTCGCAGCTTCACAACCCGCATGCCCACCACCAACAACTATAACATCATACTCTTTTAACATAACTCAATGTTTCACGTGGAACAAAATTACAACCATTCAAGAAGATTATGTTTCACGTGGAACATATTTCTCGAGATAAAAATCTTCCTTCGCACGCATTTGTTTTTCATCCACTTCAGACTTATCCTTATAACCACATAAATGCAAAACACCGTGAACACAAACTCGTTTTAACTCAGCATTATAATCGGTTTTCAACTCAACAGAATTATCCAACACACGATCTATCGATATAAACAAATCACCACTTACTATATCATCTTCACAATAATCGAATGTGATAATATCTGTATAATAATCATGTTGCAAAAAATCAATATTTATTTTCAGTAAAGCCTCATCTGAACAAAAAACAAGATTGACATCTCCCAATTCAAAGCCTTCTTCAAGAACAACTTGTTCTAGCCATAAAGCAAAATGTTCCGAGTCAAGACCCGGAACATTCACATCTTCTAAAGAAAATTCTATCATCTATTTAGTAAAATATATATTCACACTTGTACCTGCATCTTCGTAAACAACTTCATCTGCTAAATTCTTCATTAAGAAAATTCCACGACCGTTTTCCTTTAAAATATTTTCAGGAGCCGTAGGGTCGGGTAGGTGATCAAAATCAAAGCCGCGTCCTTGGTCTTTTACATTGAAACAAAATTCAGAAGGATTGTCACCAACTGCAACTTTAACTTCAGTTGTTACAACTTTACCATTTCCATGCTCAATTGCATTGTTCACAGCCTCTGTTACCGCAATTAAAACATTTCCATAGAAATCCTCATTAACACCTAACTGATTACAAACACGATCAACAAGCATTTCTACTTGCGACACTGCTTCAAAGTCAGATGGAATAGATAAAGTGTCAATAATTGTAAATCCTTCTTTCATATCAAATTACTATAGTTAAATCAACTATAAACTCTGATTGAAATATTCGTTCGCTTTGTCCTTGTAATACTTTCTATACACTGGGTCAACCGTACGTAACAATTCAATTTGATTGAGTTTTTGCTTGTTATACTCATCAAAGCGAATTTTGTTACCATAATTTTCATTTTTTCCCGAAGTTGACTCTCTTTTCTCCTCAAAACCTCTTTCCATCAATGCTTTCTCACTTTCCAATAAACGCGTTAAGATCTCTTTTTGACGTTTCACCAGATCTTTTGAGAAATTTTTGTTGATTAAATCCTTCTCTTGCTCCTCCAACTCCTTGATTAACGGATTCAATTGATTACCTTTTCCTTTACCGTCTTTGTTTAATTCATTTCGCATCTGTTCCAAACGCTGACGAATGGCTGTTTGTTCAGCAGCCATTTTAGCAATCTCCTTATTTCCTAATCCTGGCATACCCATTCCTCCTTGTCCGCTTTGACCTGGTTTTTGACCTGGTTGGTCTCCCGGTTTCTCTCCTCCCGGATTAGGACCTTTTTCCATTTGTTGCAATTGCTTTTTTAACATTTGCTTCATGTCTCCAGGATTCATTGAAGAACCAGGTTTTGGCTTACCTTTCCCTCCAGGTTTATTGCAACTACCAGAACCTTCCATCTTACTTTTCATTTGGTTCTGCATGCTTTGCAAACTTTCATTTAACAACAAAGCCAAATTGTTGTAAGATGTCATAACTGTTTGTTGACGCAAACCTAATTCACGTTTGCGGTGTTCATCTATATCTTCTAATGCTAGGTTGTGATTCTCTTTAATAACTGCTAATTCCTTATCCACAAACGAAGCAATCTTTGGTTGTCGTTTTGCCAATGCTAACAAGCTGTCACGCACAATTTTTGTGTCATCCACAATCGTTCGTTGTTTACGCCCATAACGTCTGTAAGCAGGGTCAGAATCATTTATACGAGAGAAACGAAGCATCACATCCTCTTGATCAAAACTCAAGGCCATAAGGCTCTCTAAAATGTTTCTCAAGCTATTAATGTCCTCTTCTTCCTGTTGCTTATTAGCCTCTTGTTGCTGACTATCCAATTTCTCCGCCAATTGTTCCATTTCCTCTGCAGCACTTTTTTGACTCTCACCTGCTTTCTTCGATTTGCCACTTTCCATATTGGATTTCGAATCATTCAAATCTTGCTGGATTTTCTCTTGCTCTTCCTTGGTGTCTCCAATATCCATTGGTTTCTCTAAGGACTTATTGAGCTCATTCATTTCATTTAAATCCTTCTTTAAGTCATCAAACTTCTTGTTGATTTCCTCTTGCTTCTTCAATCCTTCTTCTTTGCTTAGCGCTTCCTTCTCCAACTGTTCTTTCAAGTCATTTTGCTCCTTAGCAAGCTCTTTAAGCTCTTTTTCTATATCATCAATCTTCTCGTTCACTTGAAGGCGTTTTAGCATCTCTAAAGAACGATCTAGTTGCTTATTCATTTCCTCTGATGATTGCTCTATTTCATCCAGTTTTTCCTTTAACTCTTCCTTATTATTCTTTTCCAAAAGCTTTTCTAATTGATTCAATAAATCACGCAATTCATCATCCATTAATTCTTCTAAGAGCTTCTCTATCATATCTTGTTTTTCCATCAACTCTTTGTCCATTTCAGAAAGTTGATTCTTCTCTTGAGTACTTTGCTCCATCATCTGTTGCATGTTCTCAAGCGACTCCAAAATACTTTTTTGTTCCTCTTTAAGTTGATTAATTTGATTCGCTTTGTTCCAATCGCTTTTCTTGCTGTTCAGAACATCCTTCTTCAATTTGTCAACATCCTTTTGGAAATCCTTTGTGCGCTTCAATAAATCCGTCAAATCTTCATTTACTTTCGTTTGATCTTCATCACGTTTTTCATTTAACTCTTCTAAAGATGGTAATTTATAAGTGTAAACTTGACTTCTCGTTGACTTAGAACCGTTCACTCCATCATTGTCCGAAACCACAAAATAATACTCAATGCGATCATTCAATTTAACGTTTTCACGACGGAAATCAACACCAAAATCGAAGGCTTGGCTTGTGCCAATCACGCGCTGAACAGACATACGCTCTTCACGCTTTTGACCATTCTCCGAAATAATCGTATAAACAAAATTCAATCCATTCAAACCATAATCATCCGAAACTTGACCTTTGAAATAGCGCACGCCGGCAGAAACCGTATCATTCATTTCTTCTACTTGAATTGCTGGATACGCATCTTTAACAACACTAATCTGATAAGAAACTGAATCAATTTTAGAAGAATATTGGTTACCAAGTACAAGACCCAATTGAGACGATTGTACCAACTTCTTTGAAAATTTCAATCCTTCAGTTGAATAACGTTTCTTAGAACCATTGAACAAAACTTCTATAAAACGCGTGTTTTTCGCTACTAAACTCCACTCGATTTCTGTTCCTTCTGGAACTGCTAAATCGCCAGAATTGGTAATAATTTCATCCGTTTTACCTAAATATTTAGGATAAACTAAACGTGCTTCAAACTTCCCAACAGTTGCCTTACCAAACAATTTTAAATCATATTGAGCACTCTCGAATTCATTTGCTTCAAAACTAAATGAACCCGACTTTTTTGGTTTTTTAATGATTCCTGCGAATGTATTCTTTCCCGTTTTCTTCATTAAAAACTTACCGTTTTCACTGATTAAATAAACCTGTTCTGGTAATTCTTTACCTTTCAAAATTACTTCAACTGGCAAATCATCCCCTTCTTCAACCACCAATTTTTCATTAGCTAGAATAAATTCAAAAGGCGCTTCTTCTTTAAATTCTTTCGAATAATTCACCACGCGTTCTGTACCGTCTGTAAACAAACTTGGTGCTGCAACACCAATCACAATGAAAACAAGAAAGACTGGTAGTAGATATTTTACATAACGACGATTCGATTTAAAATCAATTGCAGAAGCAAATGGAACAATACTTAACGCGTTTGAACGTTGAGCAACACTCGCTCTTAATAATTCAATGTTCCCCTCATTACTTTCTAAAGCATCATGCAACTGAAGTGTGTTTTTCAATCGATCAGAAACAGTTGGGAAAAACGTTCCAATAATCTCCGATGCCTGATAGCGATTAATGCGCTTTCCAAATGAAAACAACTTCATTAACGGAATCATTAAATACTTTCCTAAAATGAAAAGATTCACGCCAATAAACGTAAAGAAAAGCGTTGCTCGTGTAACACTTCCAAAGCGCCCAAAATATTCTAAGGTCGTCGTAAGCAAGAATGAACCTAATAGAACACCAATAAAAAGTAGCGCACCTTTTATCATTTGATTCTTGTAATACTTGCGTATAAAAGCATCAATTTGTTCAATTAATCGATCAAAAGAATTCACCATAATTTAGCTTGTGTATTGCTTAACCTACTAAAGTAAAACATATCTATCAAAACGCGTAATTATTACATTTATTTAACGATACATTATCATACAGGAATCGTTCAACGTCTTCACGTTCACAAAAAATCAGAATCAGAATTTCAATACTTTAATTCTACTTATCTTTGCTGCAAAATTCAAACAATGTCTGATAAACCAGTAAGAGTAAGATTCGCTCCGTCACCAACAGGACCATTACACATGGGAGGTGTACGAACAGCATTATACAATTATCTTTTTGCAAAAAAAAACAACGGTACTTTTCTAATCCGTATTGAAGATACAGATCAAACACGATTCGTTCCAGGAGCTCAGGATTACATCATGGATGCACTTAAATGGTGTGGAATTATGCCAACAGAAGGACCAGGATTAGGTGGAGAATACGGTCCGTATGTTCAATCAGAACGTAAAGAAATGTACCAACCATATGCAGAACGTTTGGTTCAAGAAGACAAAGCATACTACGCTTTTGATACAGCTGAAGAGTTGGAATTAATGCGTGAACGTGCTAAACAAATGGGAATGCCAAACTGGCAATACAACCATGTAACCCGCACTTCTTTAAAGAATTCACTGACACTTCCACAAGATCAAGTTGAAGAATTGCTAGCCAATAATACACCTTATGTTATCCGAATGAAAATGCCTCGCAACAGAGATATTCGTTTCGAAGATATCATTCGTGGATGGGTAACAGTTAACACAAATAACTTGGATGACAAGGTTTTGTTCAAAAGCGATGGAATGCCAACGTATCACTTAGCGAATATTGTTGACGACCATTTGATGAAAATTAGTCACGTTATTCGTGGTGAAGAATGGTTGCCATCTGCGCCCTTACACGTGATGTTGTATGAAGCCTTTGGTTGGGATTGTCCACAATTTGCTCATTTACCATTGTTATTAAGACCAGATGGAAACGGTAAATTATCGAAAAGAGATGGAGATCGTTTAGGTTTCCCAGTTTTCCCAACAGATTGGACAACAGCAGAAGGGGAACTTTATTCAGGTTATCGTGAAAAAGGATATCATCATCAAGCCTTCATTAATATGTTAGCTTTCTTAGGATGGAATCCTGGGACTCACCAAGAAATTTTCTCGTTAGATGAATTGTGTGAAGCATTTACATTGGATCGTGTTTCAAAAGCAGGTGCGAAGTTCGACCCAGATAAAACGAAATGGTTTCAACAACAATATTTACGTTCGACACCAAATGAAGATTTGGCTGCACAACTTTCAGAAGTTCTTGAAAACAAATACGATGTTTCACGTTTAACAACAGTTTGTCATTTGATGAAAGAACGTGCAACATTCATTCAAGACATTGCAACTGAAGGAGCTTATCTTTTAGAACGACCAACTTCGTATGACGAACAAACCGTTTCTAAAAAATGGAAAGAAGACACAAGTGTGTTAATGACGGAATGGAAAAATAATTTGGAAGGACTATCTACATTTGACCATGATTCGGTTGAAAATGCGTTTAAATCATTCTTGGAAGCGAAAGGAATGGGAATTGGAGCTGTTTTACCAAATTTTAGACTTTTAATCACAGGAACAGGAATGGGTCCAAGTATGTTCGAAATAGCAGCTTTCTTAGGAAAAGAAGAATGCTTAGAGCGTATGAATCAAGGACTTACTAAAATTGAAGCGCTTAAAAATCAAGCATGAAACATACAATTGAGGTCAATGGTATAAAAATTTACGCTTTTCACGGTTGCTTGCCAGAAGAAGGAGAAATTGGTGGCCATTACAGTGTTGATGTTATGTTAAATACAAACTTTACAGAAGCGGCTCACACAGACGATTTAAAAAAAACTGTTGATTACGTAGATGTGAATCGAATTGTTTGTGAAGAAATGGCTATTCGATCAAAGTTGATTGAACATGTTGGTCAACGCATCATCAATCGATTAAAAACTGAAATTGACAACATTGATTTTGTAAAATTGAAAGTCACGAAAATTTGTCCTCCCATAAATGGAGATGTTGACAATGTTGCAATCATCATAGAAGAATAAAAAAAGGGGGAAAATTAATTTCCCCTTTTTCATTTACAATTTACAACTTATTGATTTTCGTATTCGATATTAGTTCCATCGTTTCCGAATCTCTAAATTTCAAATTTTAACAGCCCCTTAAAATGAAACACTTGTTTATAAAAATGAATTTCCTAAGAAACTAAAGAGTTATTTCTAATTTTTTGTTTATTTTTGCAATCCTTGATTGAATAAATCAAGTTGTTGGTCTCGTGGCCGAGCGGCTAGGCACCGGTCTGCAAAACCGTCTACTCCGGTTCGAATCCGGACGAGACCTCAGATAAAATCCTTCAGCAATCTTGTTGAAGGATTTTTTTTAACTTAAACTCAACTCATGTTATTTGGTCAAGATTACGAAAAAATCAGTATAACAATAGGAAATTATCACATCCTCGAACCAAACGTTTTTATTACGGATGCAATAATGGCTGGAGTAAGTCTTTTACTTTCATTCTATATCATTAAAATGAAAAGTAAATCTGAATTCGCACGTTATTGGTTTCTCTTCTTTTTTGTCTACGGAATTGGATCATTTTTAGGTGGTTTAGGTCACGCACTTTTCTATTATTTTGGCGTGCCTGGAAAGTTTTTTACATGGATTTTAGGTATACTTTCAATCTATTTTATTGAACGAGCAATGATCGCAGTGATTAAAGAAGAACGCTTGTATTCTTTGTTAAAAAGATTGGCTTTTAGCAAACTTTTATTTGTTTTTGCGGTTTTCTCACTCGTTTGTATCACTCAACCCATTGTAGAAAAACCGTCTATTGGTTTTTTACCTGTTGCAATTAACACAATTGTTGGCGTAATTCTTTCTGCTGGAATTTTGGGTTATCGCTTTGCAAAATCAATTCACTCCGATTTTAAATACTTCTATTATGGCGTGTTGATTATGGTTCCAAGCGCTGTAATCTTTTTGGCAAAAATAAATCCTCATCCATGGTTTGATAAAAATGATTTAAGCCATGTTTTATTGACACTAGGAATTATTTATTTCTATATTGGAATAGAAAAAACAAAAGATTTAGTACGTTAATTTTAACGTTGACTATTAATTCTTAAACTTTGAGATTTAGATAATTGTTTACCATTTGAATCTCTTGCGGTAACATAATATAAATAATTACCATCCAAGACTTTTTCATTTGAAATGTTAGTACCATCCCATTTGAAATGTGAATCGGTTGTCTGAAACACTGGTTTACCATTCATATCCAACACAACTAAACTAAAATCAGTTAAACCTTCGCTTTTAATTTCAAAATAATCATTGGCTCCATCATTGTTTGGAGAAAAATAATTTGGTAATTCAAGTTCCTCTTTTACTTTTTCAGGAGATGAATTTGTATTTGTACTATTTTCATCCGAAACATTCGCGGCTATTTCCGGCTCTCTATGATCTTCTGATTGTTTCTCTTCAATTATTTCACTTGGTTTAGTATCTGCTATTTGAACATATGAAATAGGTAATTCTTTATTCTCAATTAATACATCCAAGAAATCTTCAGAAGTAGGCATATTGAATTCACCAATCAATTCGTTAGATGAATATGTACTAATTACATTTTCACTACTACCATTTCTTTGAATAGTGTTTTGCGAACCAGTAGAAAGTTGATAGGTAGTATTTTCTTGCAATCCTTTTTTGTCAGAAGTGACTTGTACATCATTTTTATCTGCTTGTTGATTATCATTATTCCAAGCGAAATATCCAAATCCACCAATCGCAGCTGCCACTGATAAGCCAATAATTGTTTTTGTGAAGAGTGAAACACCTGTAGAAACAGTTGCAACAGTTGTACTTGCTCCAATTTGAGAAGCAATATTAGACCAAAGTTCAGGGCGTACCGAAGATTCAAAGTTCCCCAACTTTTCACTAAACAGATCCTTTATTTTGTCGTTATGTTCCACTTTCAATTCTTTTCTAATCGTTCTCTTAAATACGCTCTTGCTCTTGAATACTGAGATTTCGACGTGTTTTCACTTATACCTAAGGTATCAGCTATTTCACTGTGCGAATATCCTTCAATGGCAAACATGTTGAAAACAACCTTGTAACCATCCGGCATTGCTTGAACCATTTTCATTAAATCATCAGCCATCATATTTTCCACAATGAAATCATTGTTTTCAATCTTATAACCAACATCATCAATGTTCGTATCTCCCAATTGTTTATTGTTCTTACGAATTTGATCCAATGCTGTGTTCACCATGATTCGTCGTATCCATCCTTCCAATGATCCTTCACTTTTGAAGTCCTTCAGTTTTCCAAACACCTTGACAAAACCATCTTGTAACACATCCTCAGCTTGCTCTTCATTTTTTGCGTAGCGTAAACAAACACTAAACATTTTACGAGCAAATTTGTCAAACAACAAGCGCTGCGCACGGGGATTCCCATTAACACATTCTATTATCAATGTTGCATCATCCATAAGCGCTTATATCCAAAGACAGAATTTTTTTAAAAAAGGTTGCATTTGAGTTAAAGTTACTTTAAAAAAGCATTATTTTCGCCTTCCAAAGATACACGTACATGCTTAAATTTCTCTGCTGTGGTTGGTTTTTACTAATTTCAGTTTCGCTCTTTAGTCAGAAAAATGCTCTTCCAAAATTAAAAACGGGTAGCTGGACAGGTAATTTACAATTAGCAGAAAACGTTTTGTTGCCGTTTAAATTCGTTATTTCTAAAACAGATAAAGGTTTATCTTATTCTGTCTTTAATGAATCAGAAGAAATTATTCTTACAAATCCAGTTTATAAAAAAGACACTTTAACAATAGAATTTCCAACCTTTAATTCAAAATTGGTATTAAAACCGTCTAAGAAAAAGTCACTAACAGGTTATTGGCAAAACTTAAATAAAGGCGTTAATTATAAAATTCCTTGTACAATTAAAGAAGGTTATAACCACCGATTCGAAAACATGAAATTATATGTAAGCAATACACATCTGCCAAGTAATTTCAATGGAAAGTGGGAAAGTACGTTTGAACCAACTACTGCTGATGCGTATAAAGCTGTTGGCTTATTTACTCAAAATTCCACTTCAATTAGTGGTACTTTTCTAACAGAAACAGGAGATTATCGCTTTTTAGATGGAACTGTTGTTGAAGATAGCTTATTCTTATCATGTTTTGATGGCTCACATGCCTTTCTATTTACTGGTAAATTAAGCAATGATAAAATTGATGGTAAATTTTATAGCGGAAAACACTGGCAAACTAACTGGATAGCAACTCGAAATGATTTATTTGAATTAACTCATCCTGATTCATTAACGCATATTGTCAATTCAGATCCTTTCACGCTTACATTAAAAGATTTAAAAGGAAACGATTTTACATTTCCAAACGAACAATACAAAGGAAAAGTAACCATCATTCAAATTATGGGAACATGGTGTCCAAACTGTATGGATGAAACGCGTTATTTTAAAGAAATGTATGCAACTTATCACAATCAAGGTTTAGAAATCATTTCTGTTGGCTATGAAGTTGGAAATTCGTTTGATGAATATGCTGCTAAAATTAGTACGCTTAAAACACGCTTAAATCTCGATTATACATTCTTGGTTGGAGGCTCCGCAAATAAAGGATTAGCTTCAGAACAATTCAAAATGGTAAATCAAATTATCTCTTTTCCTACAGCCATTTTTATTGGAAAAGATGGAACAGTGAAAAAAGTACACACAGGATTTAACGGCCCAGGAACAGGACAGTATTATACAGACTACGTAAAAGAAACAGAAGCCTTTATTCAAGAATTATTGAAACAATAAGTGCTTAGTTACAAGCAATTTTGTTCACACGATTTTGATGTCTACCTCCTTCGAAAGCAGTTGCTAAGAATACATCAACCATTTCAATACCTTCTTCTTCAGAAATAAATCGAGCTGGTAATGCGATAATGTTGGCGTTGTTGTGTTGACGTGCTAATTCAGCAATTTCTTTTTTCCAACACAAAGCACTGCGAATTCCTTGATGTTTGTTTGCTGTCATGTTGATACCGTTTCCAGAACCACAAATTACAATACCCAGCATATTTTCGTTTTCTTCCACCATCGATGCTACTGGATGCGCATAATCTGGATAGTCAATACTTTCTTCAGAATAACATCCAAAATCTTTCACTTCATATCCTTTTGCTTCTAAATGTGCTTTTACACGTTCTTTTAATTGAAATCCTGCGTGATCTGCTCCGATTGGAATAATAACTTTGCTCATATCGTTAATTTGAAAACAAAGGTAAACTATATGAACAATTGATTCAAGTTTTAAACATTGAAGAAATCAACCGTTTTATAAACAACCATTTTTAAAGGAATTACTAAATCAACTTTTACACACAAACTACATAGACAATTGTTAATTAACGTGTATAAGTTCTAAAACTATTTACTTGTTTAATCCAATAAAATTTCCAAACCATATAGTTTTTGAATTACGCAAGGAAAGTTTTGGTGATTTGTTGTTTTTCTTTCATTATAGTTTGACACATTTTTAACGTTGAATTCATCCTCAAGTTATTCACAGTTAATGAAATTCACATCATTGTTAATATCTACATAAAACATTCAAAACAAAGGATTGAAGATCTATTCTCACTGTTAATAAGACAGGGTAAAACTGTAATAACTCAAATAAACAATCAATTCAAGAAAGAATTTCAAACATATTAACACAACTAATAAAAAGGAATAAATATTCTTTTCTAAAAATCTTTTTAATTATTCTTTTACTTATCACTTATAAAGACGAAGATTTGATTTTTAAAAATAATAAACTAGCTTTAATGGTGAGGCGCGGCGGCTTTTTATAGTAAACAACTAGTAATCAAGTGATGAACATTATTTATTACAACAAGATTTAGCATCTTTACAAAGAAAATATTAGTGATGAAATAAAAACATGAGATTTATTCAATAAGATGATAAATATAAACAGCATAATAAAATTTTCAAACTCCACTAAGGAGTTTAAACCTTATTATGAAAAAGAAAATGATTTTAAACGATTAGCTGTTTTGTATGGAATTGCTGCAATAGTTATAAGTCCAATCTTTTGTATTTTTATTAATGGAACAATAATTCCTAGGATATATTTTGAAATAGGGATTTCTTTTACAGTGCTTTTTCCAGTCTATATTTTAATTTGCTATTTGGTAAAACCGTTATATAATAAATTAATATATTTTTTCATCACCCATCTTTTCGTTGTTACTTATCTAGCTTTTCTATCGAATCTTGAGAGTAGTTTTGAATTAATTCATACGTTTTGTTTTTACGCTTTATTTACAGTTGTTCTGTTTGTAACACAGCGGTTTTACATTGCCGTCATTTATAATTTCTTTGTTTTATTTTTATTAATTTATGCCTATTACACCGTTGAAAAAGCAGAAATTCCAGTGGTAGGAACGATTGGAATGTTTTCTGTTATTTCATTGTGTTCTATCTTAGTATTATATTCACGAAAGCGACTTATAACCAGTATTGAAGATTATTCTAATTACTTAAGCACCATTGTAAATAATCCAGGAATTGGATATATATTATTGAAAATAACCAATAATAAGGGACAAGTAATAGATTTTAACGCCGAGTCTTATCGCCTTTTAAATTGCAAAAAAGATCAATTACCAGATTTGATTTTTAATCATTTCACAGATGAAGAACAATTGGAAATGTTTAATTTGAAAATAGGTAATGAATTTATAAAAACCATCACCTTAAATGTGATCGATAAATCACGGTTTTTAGAATTGGATGTAACAATTCTTCCATTGAAAAGTGGAATGTATTGGTTGTTAAGAATTGTTGATGTAACAAGTAAAATATATGAAAAGGAAGCTTTGGAACGTAATCGCCAAAGTTTCAAATCTATTTTAGAAAACACACCTGAAGGAATTTTAATTGTTCATGAAGATAGTTTGCTGTATACCAATAAAGGAATAAATAAAATTTTAGAAAGCGATACGGTGGTGTTAGATCAGTTGTTTATTGAAAAAGATCAGGTGAAATTTAATGAAATGATCAATAAACAACGTCAAAACAAAACGATTTATCAAGAACAATTAAATTTAATATCCAGTAAAAAAACCACTGTTTTAGTTGATGTAACTGTTGTTTCAACATTATTTGAAGACAATGAATCTGTTTTGGTGATTATCAAAGATGTTTCGCTTCAAAATAAACTTTCCCGGGAAATGTTGCGTGCTGAACTTGCTGAGGAAACCAATAAAAAATTAGCAACAGAAATTAAAGAAAGGATTCGAACAGAAAAATTATTACAAGAGCAATTTCTTCGTAGCAATGCTATTTTTGATAGTTCTTCAAACACCTTGCTTCTAACGTTGGATACAGATTTTAAAATTTCTTCATTCAATACACATTGTCAACACTATTTTTCTTATTTAATGGGAAAAATGATGAAAGTAAATGATTCTTTCGAGCGTTTCTTTAATCAAATCTATGATGCTTCACAGGTACGACTATTTCGTTATATTTTAAACACTGTGAAAAAAGGTGAATCTAAGCAAATGGAATCCTATTTCATGTCAAAAGGTTCTGTTCGTTGGATTGAGTTATTTATAAATCCCATTTTTGATATTGAGGGAAAAGTAACGGAAATTTCTTTGGTTGCGCACGACATTACCGAGAAAAAACTGTCAGAGAAAGAAATTGTTGAATCATTAAAAGAGAAAGAAGTTCTTTTGAAAGAAATTCATCATAGAGTAAAAAACAACCTACAAGTTATTTCGAGTATTTTAAATCTACAAAGTTCATTTGTGAAAGATGAAAAAACACTTGAAATTTTAGATGAAAGTAGAAACCGTATTCGCTCAATGGCCATCATTCATGAGAACCTGTATCGAACAACCAATTTTTCATCAATTGATTTCACAGGGTATTTGCAAAACCTTTGTATCAATTTAATTTCTTCTTATCACGTGTATTCTGGCGTTGTTGAATTGAAAGAAGAAATGGATAAAATTGACTTGGTTTTAGATCAAGCAATTCCATGCGGTTTGCTCGTAAATGAATTAATTACAAACTCAATAAAATATGCTTTCCCAAGTAAACAAGCGGGAGTGATTACAGTTGGATTGGAAGAAAAAGAGGGGAAAATCTATTTACGCATCGAGGACAATGGCATCGGTTTACCAAAAGATTTCGATATGATGAAAACCGACACGCTTGGTTTACAACTCGTTTCTACCTTGGTGGAACAATTGGATGGAGAAATTACCGTTCGCAATCAACAAGGAACGAAATATTTGATTACATTTGAAAAAGTCAAACTCTAAATAGCTCTATGTCAAAAACCAATATTCTTGTAGTAGAGGACGAATCAATCGTTTCAAAAGACATTCAACACAGCTTGAATAAATTGGGCTACAATGTTGTTGGTGCAGCATCGACAGGAGAAAAAGCATTAGAATTAGCGCGCAGTGAGCGGCCAGACATCGTTTTAATGGATATTATGCTCAAAGGCGATATGAACGGTATTGAAACGGCAGAAATTATTCGCAATGAATTGGCTATTCCGGTTGTTTTCTTAACAGCGTATGCAGATGAGTCGACCTTATCAAAAGCAAAAGTAACAGAGCCATACGGTTACATCATTAAACCATTTAAAGAGATTGATTTACACACATCAATCGAAATGGCGATTTACAAACACGGGAAAGAGCAAGAAATTATTCGTGAGCGTGATTTGTTATATTCAATCGTTGAAAACAAAGAAGCATCAACAGATTTCATTTTCGTTAAATCCAATAGTAAATTGGTGAAATTGAAAACAGCAGATATTTTCTACATTGAAGCATTGAAAGATTACGTTGTGATTCACACAGCTGACACGCGCTACACGATTCATTCAACAATGAAAGACATCGAAAACAAAATGGGAACAGCTGAATTTATTCGTGTTCACCGTTCGTTTATCGTTCGTTTGGATAAAATTGCTTCAATTGAATTCCCAAACCTTACCTTGGAACACGATAAGAAAGTGATTCCAATCGGAGGATCTTACCGCGATGATTTAAACAATCGCATCAAAATGGTGTAAACCACCCACCACTAAGCAACAAATTTTTGGGAGGTAAATTGGTGATTCACAGAAATCTTGATTTTTGTAGCGTTTTCAAACAATTGTATTAACTCCAATTGGTCTTCATCTCGATCGTAACACGTCCAATTCACTTCGAAGCTCAATCCTTTCTTTTGAAGAAAACGAGACATTTTAAGCAAGCACATAATGCGTGATGAGGTTTGCGTATTGAAATACGCTAAATCAATCGTTAAAACTGTTTTTTCATTCGGATTTCTGAGATAACCCATGTACCAAACAAACAAACGATCCCAAAAGTGATCTTTCTCGAAAAAGATAGAATTTCCTGTAATGGCCATTTCTCCACTTGTACCATTGAAATTAATTTTTGGTGTTAAGTTGGTTCCATTTATTCTAAAAGTTCTCATACGCCCTGTTTTCATGAAGCAAACATACTGCGCATTCCACGACCAAATAACAAAAACGCCTAGCAACTCCCAAAAATAGGACGTTCGCACTATGGAAGCTTACGTTAAAACACGTAAAGAGCATTGATCTAAGACTTATTGAAACCACAGAAACCAACTTTACAACTTGTTTGTTCGTCTATCAGATAGATGAATTTAACACGCCCACTCATGCGAAATTACCATAACGGTGCTGCAATTGCAGTGAGAAACAAGTATATTTAAAACAAATTTTTAACCTTGAATCATACCCTACTATATTGTTTATTTTTTTTGCTTTTATCTGATTATTCGCTCGGATAGCAAAACCTTATTCTCAATGGTGACTTTGAAGAGTATTGGGATTGTCCGGATGATGCAGCACAAATAGAAAAATGTAAGTTTGTTTACAATCCTTTACCCTTTGGATTAACAGCTTTTAGCAGCACATCTGATTATTTTAATACTTGTGCTATTGGTAGTACTGTTTCGGCGCCTCAAACTTTTGAAGGATATCAAATGCCTTATTCTGGTAATGGAATGATTGGTTTTGCTCCTCTAAATAATTACATAGATGGTTATAATTATCGAGAGTATATTGAATTATCGTTTTCTAAACAATTATCATGTGGAAACACATATCATTTTGAAGGGTACTTTAATCTGGCAAACTTATGTCGTTATTCTTTAAAAGGATTTGAATTCTATTTTTCTGAAAAAGAAATAAACAATGAAAACGATTATTTGTACAATTTATATACTCCCCAAGTTGTTGATACAACGACTTGGGTTTTAGATACATTGAATTGGGTAAAAATAACTTTTGATTTTGTAGCTGATAAACTATATAGTTTTGTTACCATTGGTAATATAAAATCAACTTCTTCAGCAGATTACATAGATTTCAACCCGCTTGCATTAGGCCAACAATACTATTCATATTATTATCTTGATGGCGTAACTTTAACTCAAGTAAAAGAGAGTCAAATCGAAATACCAAATGTGTTTACCCCAAACGATGACGGTTTAAATGATGTGTTTCAACCAATAGGAGAAGTAGCATACTTTGAAAACTTGCTAATATTCAACCGTTGGGGGAATGAAGTTGCAAATTTAAGTTATCCATTTCAATGGAATGGAACAACTCAAAATGGTAACGAGGCATTAGAAGGTGTATATTTTTACCTTCTGAATTCGAATGAAGGTTGTAAACAAGAACAAAAACAAGGTATGATTCATCTTATACGATGAATTATGAAACAATAGCACATTTACCAACAAGGCCAACCAATATGACATTGATGGTTACAACACATTTGGTAGCAAAGAGACACAAGATTTTAAAGAAAAACTAATCCACCACCAACTCTAAATCGATCTGGCGTTTGCGCGGATGAACTTCGTAAATGCGCACGCGGACTTTATCACCGAAATTGTATTCTTTCTTCGTTTTTCCACCAATGATGCGGTATTTTTCTGCATCGAAATAGAAACGGTCGCCAGGAATGTCATTCATTGGAACCATGCCTTCACAATAGTTTTCATCCATTTTCACAAACAAACCAAATTCCGCAATTCCAGAAACGGTTCCCGTAAATTCTTCGCCAATGTGATCTTGTACAAACAGGGTTTGGAAGTATTTGGTCGATTCACGTTCTGCTTCAACAGCTTTGCGCTCCATACGCGAAATACGCTTACACACATCGTCCAATTCTTTTCCGTATCGGTGTTTTTTATGCGTCAATTCTTCCTGTAAAATTCGGTGAACCACTAAATCGGCATAACGACGAATCGGAGACGTGAAGTGCGTATAGAAATCAAATGCCAATCCGTAGTGACCAATATTCGTTGTTTCATACGTTGCTTTTGCCATCGAACGAATTGCCATGGTTTGAATCAAAGAATACTCATTTTTTAAACGAATATCATCCAACAAACGATTGATGCTTCCAGCAATTTGATCTGGTGTTGTGAAGTCCAATTTGTATCCAAACTTATCGATGAAGACATTGAACAAAGCAATTTTTGCAACATCTGGTTTATCGTGTACACGGAAAACAAAAGGAACAGGATCTCTTCCTTTTTTCGGTTCAGCAACAAACATCGCGACTTTTTTATTCGCCAACAACATGAATTCTTCAATCAACTTGTGTGCGTCTTTTGAAGTCTTAATAATCACTTCTGATGGGTGACCTGTTTCATCCAATTTGAAACGCATTTCTTCTGATTCAATACTTAACGCTCCGTGTTTTAAGCGCGCTTTTCGCAAAATTTTAGCGATTTTATCGAGAATAAGGATTTCTTCTTTGTAATCACCGTCTTTTCCTTCGATGATTTCTTGCGCTTGTTCATAGCTAAATCGACGATCAGAATGAATCACTGTTTTACCAAACCATTGGTTATATACCTTTCCATTTTCGTCCATTTCAAAGACCGCTGAGAAACTAAATTTATCTTCATTTGGTCGCAACGAACACGCCATGTTTGACAATTGTTCGGGCAACATTGGAACAACACGATCGACCAAGTAAACAGAATTCGAACGCTTCAACGCTTCTTTATCCATTTCACTTCCTGGACGTACATAATAACTTACATCCGCAATGTGAACACCAATTTCAATGTGTCCATTTTCCAAACGTTTGAATGACAAAGCGTCATCAAAATCGCGTGCATCAACAGGGTCAATCGTAAAGGTTGTTATGTTTCTAAAGTCGCGACGTGTTTTCACTTCTTCAGGATCCAAATCCAATCCAATAACTTCTGCTTCAGCTAATACTTCTTGTGGGAATTTGTAATCGATTCCTTGGTTACACAAAATGCTGATCATTTCAACATCGTTCGAACCTGGTTTACCTAAAACTTCAACAACTTCACCGTATGGATTTTTAGAAGATTTCGGCCAAACTGTAATTTTCACCAAGGCTTTGTCACCTTGTTTTGCGCCTTTTAATTTTTCTTTTGCAATGTAAATATCTGTTCCAGCTTTCGCATTATCAGGTACCAAAAAAGCAAATTTTTCATGCATTTCAATGGTTCCAACAAATTGAGTGCGCTCGCGGTTTAGTACGTCAATTACTTCACCTTCATTACGCGATTGACCACGTTTGAAAACGTGAACACGCACACGATCGCCGTTTAATGCTTGTCCAACATTTTGTGGTGCAATGTATATATCCGCTTGTTCGTCATCAGTGATCACAAATCCTGCACCGCGCGCTGTCAACTCGATGTTTCCTTCAACCGAACTACGTGAAACGCCCTTTGTGTAAACACCATGTGAAGCTCGTTGCAATAAATTTTGCTTTACCAAATCCTCCAAAATGTCATAAACCAATTTACGAAGTGCATTTTCACGCACATCAATCAATGCGCACACTTGTTTGTGAGAAAGCACACTTTCAGGGTTTTTATCAAACACTTTACGAACCACATGCGTTAAGCTGTGCTTCATTTTTGAGGATTTATTTTGCTTGTTTTTTGACATATATGCGAAGTTAGTGGTATTTTGTATTCGAAACACGGGAAAAAGCACATATTCAAAACGAATAAAAGATTCTTCTCGTTTGGTAGGACAATAAAAGGAAGAATGATAACTTTGTAAAAAACACCTAATTATGAACACACGCGTTGAACAAGCATTGAACGATCAGATCGAAAAAGAAGCATCTTCTTCTCAATTTTATTTAGCAATGGCCTCTTGGGCTGAAAACAATGGAATGAATGGTACAGCAAAATTCATGTATCAGCATTCAGATGAAGAGCGTTTTCACATGTTGAAATTGGTGAAATTTGTCAATGAGCGTGGAGGAAAAGCGGTTATTCCAGCAATTGCAATTCCACCGAAAGAGTTTAAAGACTTAACAAATGTGTTTGAATTGTTGTTGAACCATGAAATTATGGTAACAGAAAGCATCAACAATTTGGTGGATATTTGTTTACAAGAAAAAGACTACACAACACATAATTTTATTCAATGGTACGTTTCTGAGCAATTAGAAGAAGAAGCATTAGCGCGTTCTGTGTTGGATAAAATCAAATTGATTGGTGGCGACAAAGGTGGAATGTACATGTTCGACCGCGACCTTGAAAATTCTGCAATTGCAGCAGCTCCAGTGAATGGTGGAACAGGTGCAATGTAAGCACTAACGATCAACGATAATACTACATGATAAAACTAGTTTTAAGCGGTTTATTGTCACTTTTTGTGTTGACTATTTTTGGTCAGACAGCATATCGCTTTCGAAACTATTCAATCAACGATGGGCTTTCTCAAAGTTCGGTTACGAGTATTATTCAGGACGACAATCACGCCTTGTGGATTGGAACCCAAGATGGATTAAATCGCTTTGATGGAAAGTCTTTTGAAATTTTCACATCAGATGATACGAAAGGATTGGAAAGTGAATACATTAAGTGTTCAGCAAAATCTAAAGATGGAAAATTATGGTTCGGAACAACGAATGGGTTAACACTTTTTAATCCAAATACCGAAACATTTAAGACTTTTTCATTAGATCAAAAAACAGCCTTACAAATTGAAAGTATTTCTTTTGATCCATCAGAAACATTGTGGATTGGTACAAGCGGAAAAGGTTTGTTAAGTTTCAATCGAGCTACTGAAAAATTTAAAGACTATTCCAGGTTAATACCAACAAAAAAAATTCAAACTGTTTTTTGTACAAGTGAAGGAAGGCTGTTCATTAACACAGAAGATAAAGGCTTGTTTTTGGTAAATGATGCCCGAACGGTAGCAACAAAAATTGAAATAAAAAGCAAAAACGAAAATCCAGTAATTATACAACGTATTGTTCAAATGACACATTACAGCGTGTTGTTTGGAACCAATCAAGGAGTATTCGAATATGACTTAAACCTGAATAGAATATCACCGAAATTCGAGAATTTAGACCATGAGTATGGTTACATGGGAATTTCTGATATTTATTTATCTGACAATAACACATGGTATTTAGGAACCACTAATAAAGGGTTATTTACACTTACAAACAGTGGAACAATCTTTAACAGTACGCAAGATATTTTTCAAAAAAACGCACTATTGTTTAATGACATCAATGTTCTTTTTGTTGATGAGTCTGAAACATTTTGGGTTGGAACAGATCGTGGATTGGCTAGTTTTAATCCCAATAATCAAGGTTTTCTGGGAGTTGGACCAAGTGGCAATTTAGAAAAAGGAATTCCATCTTCCAATGTTTGGTCGTTTGCAGAAGATCAAAAATCGAACTACGTTTTTGTAGGAACAGATTTGGGTATTTCTCGCTTCAACAGAAAAACTGGAAAATTCGAACAATATTATAGAGATAATTCACAATCCATAACTGGAGAAAGTGCTGAAACAGCTGTTTTGTCTATGATTGTAATCAATGAGAATCATGTATTGGTTGGTTGCGTTGATGGATTATTTGATTTAACAATATCGGGCAAAAACAACTATTCCTTTAAACAAATCAACTATTTATCAGAAGAAGAAGCGATTGAACATGTTCGAATCTATTCTTTGGTACACTGGAAAGACGAAAAATATTTTTTGGCAACGAAGGCAGGTGCTGTACTCGTTGATTTAAAAGCAAAAAAAGCCCAAGCTTTTGAACATAGCGTTAAAAATCCGAAAGGAACAATTACAGCCGGAATTTGTCGAAATGTCTATAAAGACAAATACGACAGAATTTGGTTTGCAACGAGTACGGGTGAAATGAACCAACTTATTGATAAAAATGGCGTTTTATCTATCGTTCCGTACAAATACAATGCGATTTTATTAAAAAACTCAAAGGATTACATTACATCAATTCTTCAAACAAGCAAACACGAATTTTGGTTTGGCACATTAGGTTCTGGTTTGATGTACTGGAATGAGTCTACCAAAAAGGCAAAGGTGTACACCAAGAAAGATGGATTACCAAACAATGTGGTTTATTGCGTTATCCAGGATCAAAATAAAAATTTATGGATGAGCACCAACAGAGGAATTTGCTGTTTTAATCCAACAACTAAGATTGCTACCAATTATACAGAAACCGATGGTTTGATGAGTAATGAGTTCAATCTTGGAGCGTTCATGTTTTCGCATACTGGCGAGCTGTTTTTTGGGGGAATTTACGGTTATAACTACTTCAATCCCCGAAAAATGGGATTAAGTAAAACCGATGTTGGTGTGAAAATCACCAAGTTCAAATTTGATAAAGGCTGGTTACGACCAAATGAACAAGGCTCTCCTTTTGTACGACCTATTTCACAAACAGAAAAAATTACACTTAGCTATCGTCAAAGAAGTTTTACGGTGCGTTTTCAACCTTCTGATTTAAGCAATCCAGAATTATTAAACTATAAATACATTCTTGAAGGATCAGATGAAGGTGAAATATTACTGGGCAATAGTAATGAGATTCATTTCAATGCACTTTCTCCAGGACATTACACTTTAAAAATTTATGCCCGAATCGGAGATGGTGCCTGGGGAAAAACACCAGCAGTATTGGAAATTCATGTAAAATCTCCTTTCTGGGGCACATGGTGGTTCTGGGTGATTGTCGCTGTTATTTTAGCAATCGCCGTAAGAATCTTCATTCGTTCAAAAATTGAATCAGGACGAAGAGAACAAGTGCGTTTGGAAATGAAAATAACTGATCGAACAAAAGAAATTCGTGCACAAAACGTAAAAATTGAAAACCAACGTAAGTTATTAGAAGAAGAAAAAAACAAAGTTGTTGAACAGCAACGTTTATTACAAATAGAAAAGGATAAAACGGAAAAACTATTACGTAACGTTATACCTGAATCTACAGCAGAAGAGTTAAAGAAAACAGGTACAGCAAGTGCACGTGCATATAAAACAGTTTCTGTATTATTTACAGATTTTGTTGGTTTTACGAAAATTGCTGAGCACATGAGTCCAACCGAATTAGTAAGTAAACTCGATGTTTATTTTAGAAAATTCGATGAAATCATTGTCAACAATAATCTTGAAAAAATTAAAACCATTGGTGATGCTTATATGTGTGCTGGTGGAGTTCCTGTGCGTAACAATACGAACCCAATTGATACTTGTTTAGCTGCTTTACAGATTCAAGATTACATGCGTAAACACAAAAATGACGCAATTATTAACAATACGGATTTTTGGGAATTACGTTTAGGTATAAATACAGGTGAAGTTACAGCAGGCGTAATTGGTAGTGAACGTTTGGCATTTGATGTTTGGGGAGCAACAGTGAATCATGCACAACGAATGGAAATGTTAGGTGAACCAGGAAAAGTGACGATAACTGGAAACACATTCAAACACATTGAGCCTTATTTCGAATGTGTTTTTAGAGGAAAAGCCCAGACAAAAAGTCGTGGCTTGTTAGACATGTACACCGTGGAACGCATTAAACCAGAATTATCCGTTGATGGTGAAGGTGTATTTCCAAATGATCGTTTCCATCAGATTGTTAATTTGTACCATTATAGTTCAATCAACTATTATAAAGCAGAACGTCACATTATCAAAGTGTTGGAAAAAGGCTTATCAGATAAATTACATTACCACAGTATTGAGCATACGAAAGATGTTGTAAAAGCCGTTGAGCGTTTGGCATTAATGGAAGGAGTTACAGATGAAGGCTTGTTCTTATTGAAATCAGCAGCGACTTATCATGACGCAGGATTCGTTGAGCAATATGAAAAAAATGAACCAATTGGCGCACGTTTAGCGGAGGAAATTTTACCAAAATACGGTTATACAGCTCAACACATTGAAAAAATTAAAGAGCTTATTTATGTGACTCAAATTCCACATCAACCAAAGAACAACTTGGAAGAAATTATTTGTGATGCGGATTTGGATTATTTAGGGCGTGATGATTTCCATGAAATTGCAGACCGTTTAAGAAGAGAATTACGTGAGCATGGTAAAATCGATTCAGACCGCAAATGGGATGAGTTACAAGTGAGCTTTTTAACCTCGCACAGATACTTTACGGAAACAGCAATACGTACGCGTAAAGAGAAGAAACTAAAGAACCTAGATGAGATTAAGTTACGTCTAGAGAAAGACGAGTACAAGGACTAAGAAAGCGAATTCTAAGGCATAAAAAAACCCAGCTCTTTACAGATGCTGGGTTTTCTTTTGTTTATTATTTATTAACTAAATAAAATACTTTGTCCGTAAGGATTTAAATCAACTGGATTCACAACCAAAGCTGGAATCTTAGCATCATTTGTAATGATATATTGCTCATAATTCGCAGTGATAGTTCCTAAGAAGTTACTTCTGTTTAAATTCATGATAGCAATTAAATCCGCATCAATGTTTACAGCGTGTTTTACAACTTCTTTATCGAAACCACTTGAAGGAGCCAATGTCGCTGTTACTTCAATTCCTCTATCAGAGAAGAATTTCTTCGCGAACTGAATGTTTGCTTGTACTTGGTGACGTAAGAACTCATCTGTTTCATCAGGAGTAATAACGTGAACTCTTGATTTAAAATAAGTTGCCAAATTCGCTACAATCGCCAATTTTTGTTTTGTTTCTTTATGTAAATCCATTGGTACAACGATATCATCGTAACCAGTTTCTTTAATTTCCTTTTCTTGAACAATAATAAAAGGCACACTTGAACTAGTAATTACTTTCAAGGCGTGACTTCCAGTAATGTGTTGCCATCCATGAGCACCGTGAGTTCCCATGAAAATTAATTCTGCGTGATGCTCAGCTGCAAATTCACCGATGTCTTCGAAAATGCTTCCCATTCTTACAGAAGGCACTAAATCAACGCCTGAAGCACTGTATTTTGAAAGAATTGCAGTTAATTTTTCTTCAGCTTCTTTAATGCTTTTTTCTTTTGAAACTACGTGTAAAACGTACACTTGAGCGTTCAATGGTTTCGCAGTAGCAATAGCGTGTTCCAACGCGATATCCGCAACTGGCGTGAAATCGTGGGGTACAATAAAGTTTTTTCTATTCATAGAGAGGATGTTTCTGGTATTAAGTTCCGTTTGCAAATGTAATAATAAAGATTTTTTTTGAATTCATTTCCTTATTTCTTTTTTAAGGGAATTTTTATTTGATAATGAAGCGGTTAGTTTTATGAAGTGAAAATGAACCCGAAATAAAATTAGAATTACCAAATTGTCTAATATTATCTTCATACTATGGAAAAATGTAACTTTGCTCCAAAGTCTTGACAATGCCTATAATTGGAAAATTATTAAAAAAAACCACTGAAATCTCGTACAAACGAAATTTTAATAAGGGTAAAGAATACACCAATCAATTGAAAACATTGGAAAAAATTGTTGACAAAGCTAAGTCAACGGCATTTGGACAACGCTATAATTTTCCATTAATTATTGAACAAGCCGATGTTGCAGAAGCCTATCAAAAAGTGGTTCCTATCACGGATTATGATGAATTTTACGATGAATGGTTGAAAGACTCAATTGCTGGAGTAAAAGATCATACCTGGCCAGGAAGAATTAAGCATTACGCATTATCATCTGGAACAACAGGTTCTCCAAGTAAACGAATTCCTGTTACAGACGAAATGATTCGTTCGTTTCAAAAAACATCTATGCGTCAAATCTCAACATTGCACGAGTTAGACTTACCAGATACATTTTATTCAGCAAGTATTTTGGCAGTTGGTGGGAGCGCTAAATTGACGAAGAAAGAAACACATATTGAAGGTGATTTAAGTGGAATTTTAAAAAAATACACATCGTTTGTTGTGAATCCATTCACGAAGCCTGGAAATAAAATCGCCAAAATAAAAGACTGGAATAAGAAAATGGAACAAATGGTGGAAAAAGCACCAGATTGGAACATTGGAATCGTTGCGGGAGTGCCAAGTTGGTGCTTGATGTTGATGGAACGAATTATTGAACGCTATCAATTAAAATCGATTCATGATATCTGGCCGAATTTTCAAGTATATGTGCACGGAGGCGTTTTTATGCAACCTTACATTCCACGTTTGGAAAAAGTAATTGGTCAGAAAGTTCACTTATTAGATACCTATTTGGCTAGTGAAGGCTATTTTGCTTATCAAACTTCGCCAGAACGTGAGGGAATGCAATTGTTATTGAACAATGGAATTTTCTATGAATTTGTGCCGTTCAACAGTGATTTCTTTGATGAAAATGGAACCGTTAAAGATAAATTTGAAGCGTTTAACTTGAGTCAAGTAACTGAAGGAGTGGATTACGCAATGGTGATTTCAACCAATGCTGGTTTGTGGCGCTACATGATTGGTGATTTGGTTCGCTTTGTTAATGTTGAAGAACGCGAAGTAAAAATCGTTGGACGTATCAAACAATTTATGAGTTTGGTCGGTGAACACCTATCGTTGGATAATTTGAATTGTGCGGTTCAACATGCGAGTGAAACGGAAAACATTCCAATTCCCGAATTTTGTTTGTACGCAGATACGGATAATCAGCGACATATTTGGTTTATTGGAACGAATGAACCAATGACAGGTGAGCGCATAAAAACGGTGATTGACGAAGAATTAAAACGCATCAATGACGATTACGCAGGTGTGCGAAAATACAGTTTGAATGAACCGGTTTTTAAGGTTGTTCCGTTAAATACGTTCTATGAATTTCTCGCGTCAATTGGAAAAGCTGGATCTCAAAACAAAATGCCAAGGGTAATGAATCCACAACAAACAAAACAGTGGAATTTATTCATTAAGAAGAAAGGTCTGTAAACGCTTTGTTGGCTTTCGATTTTAAGTAATATTTTATAATTGCATTCGCAATTACAACAACAACAATTACAGCAGACCCAATATAGAAATTAGTCCCGAGCATTTCATCTTCGTTCAAAATGGCGATTGCTAACAAAATGGTGTAAACAGGTTCAAGGTTTATACTTAAAGATACAGTAAATGCGCCGAGACGTTTTACAACTTCAATTGTAGCTAAAAATGCAAATGAAGTGCACATGATCCCAAGGAAAAGAAGCCAAAGGAAATCACTCGTTGTCATTTTGAATAATTCTGCAGTTAAATTTCCTTGAAACAATAACACAATTGTTAGGAAAACGAGTGCCGATACCATTTCATAAAACGTGATTTGATAGGACGGAGTGTCTTGTGCTAATTTTGCGTTAAACACAGAAAATAGAGCAGCAAATAAAGCTGAAAAAAGTCCATAAATCAAGGCTTCTTTATCATTTGCGTCGAAATCACTTGAAACAAAATAGATTCCATAAATAACAAGTGTGCCTAGTAAAAATTCAATCCAAGAAAATTTGCGTTTCATGATGATTGGCTCCAACCAGGTAACATGTAAAGTTGCTGTTGACAAGCATAAAATACCCAAAGATGCTGTAGAGAGTTGAATTGATTTGTAAAACGTCATCCAGTGCAACACCACAAAAAGACCAACTCCAGCAATTTTTAAAAAGGAATAAAATGTTGGTAACTTTAACGATTTTCGCATAAAAACCAATGCAATTCCCAAAGCGACTAAAGCAATTAAAACACGATGCCAAACGATATAGTATGCATCTAAATGTATCAGCTTTCCGAGAATTCCCGTAAAACCCCACATGAAAATGATGACATGTAATAAAATATGAAATTTGTATTTCGTTAGCATATTGGCGAAATTAAAAAAAGCGATTGACTCACTCAACCGCTTTTTCAACTTTTCGAATTATTTTTTTCCGCCTACGCGCTTTAAGCGATAGGGATCTTTTAGCGGAATATCACTTTTAAAATAGGAATCAAGTTTTTTATCATCAATAGTTACGGAGTAGGAAATATCTCCTGGTTCTTCACCTTCAACAATTTCTGGCAAGATTTCTTCAACGTTAGAGAAATATGGATCTAATTGTTCCTTTGTTGTTCCCTCATTTGCATACAATGGATATAAAAGAATGTCTTTTCCGCTATACGCAACTTTAAAAACTGTGAAGTTCGGAGCTTCACCCATTGATAAATAAAATGTTTTACCAATTGAAGTAATATACAATGAATCACCTAGATTGGTTGATGTTTCACCTTCAATGTTTTTAAAGACCATTGCATTTTTTGTGAAAGTAACATATGTTTTTGCGTCTTCACCTCCCAATAATGCAGCAAAATCTTCTGGATAAACAACTTCAAATTCACCAAGCATTTTTTTAGGAAAACTTGCGGCTTTATTTCCAGGTAAATTTTTCGAAGAAACACTTGTACATGAAGTACTAAATATTAATAATCCGATAAAAAGGAATAAGTAATTTTTCATAATTAAAAAAAATAAAGCGGTTGAACCAACCGCTTTTGTGAATATTAGTTTGCTTTTTTCAACGCTTTTTTGCGTTTGTCATCCAATTTTTCTTGTTTTTCATCAAGCTTTTTGTTTTTATCATCCAGCTTCACTTGCTCTTCTTTCAATTTATCGAGCTTTTTACCTTTTTTGACTTTATCATCTAATTTTTTCTGCGCTTTCTTCAATTCGTTGCGTTCATCATCCAATGATTTTTGTTCTTCATCGAATTTTGCCATTTTTTCTTTCAATTCAGCAGCAGCAGCTTTTTGTTCTTCGGCTTCCTTCGCTTCCTTTTCCGCTTCTTTCGCTTCTTTTTCCGCTTCTTTCGCTTCTTTATCTGCCTCTTTTGCCTCCTTTTCAGCCTCCTTTTTTGCTTCGGCTTCTTTCTCTGCTTTCTTTTCTTCCTCTTTTAAACCTTCTTTTTCCTTTTCAGCCTTTTCTTTTGCCGCTTTTTCTTTATCCTCAGCTGATTCTTTTGCCGCTTTCGCTTTTTCTTCAGCTTCTTTGGCTTTTTTCTCAGCTTCAGCAGTTTGTTTTTGTTGCTCTTTTTGTTTCGCTTCAGCTTCGGCCTTAGCTTTTTCTTCCGATGATTTTGCATCTACAAGTGTTCCACTTTGTAAAGCTTTTTCACGCTCAGCAGCTTCAGCAGCTCGTTGCTTAGCTTCTTCTTCACGACGCTTTGCATCTTCAGCTACTTTTGTAGCATTTGCATCTTTTACTTTTTGCGCTTCTTCAAGTTCTTTTTGATTCGAAGTTTTTTGCTTGTCAACTTCAGCTTGTTTTAGTTCAGCAGCTTTGCGTTTTTCTTCAGCTACCCGCTGTGCCTCTTCTTTTTCTTTACGCAACTGTTCAGCAGATTTTGCAGCTTGTTCTTTTTCAGCAGCTCGTTCTTCAGCCACTTTTTCATATTCAGTTGTTTTTTCTTCTGTTTTAACTGTTTTTTCTTCCAGTTTATTCACCTTTTCTTCAGATTCAGTTGTGATTTCTTCAGCTGTTTCTGCCTTACTTTTAAGGATGAACGTGTACGTTTTACCGTTTTCTAAAATAACTTCTGGGAATTTTTGAGTTTTATAGAGTGAATGACTTACTTCAATTTGCGCTAATTGCTTTGCATAAGCAGGAATTGCTATTGTAGCAACACCTAATTCATTTGTTGATCCTGCGCCAATCGACATTGTTCCAGACATAATGCGAACTAAAGCTCCTTTTACTGGTTTGCCAGCGCTAGAAACATTTATAGAAACAGTTATTGCTTCTTTTTCACTTTTTTCGATTACGACTGTGGTTTCGATAGTAGATGCGTAAACTGCTGATGTGCAAAAAAGCAAGCTTGCGAATATAAAACTCTTCTTCATGGTTAATTTATTTGAATATAAATATACGATTATTGTGTTTTGAACGACAGTTTTACAAAAACAATTCCAAAAAAAACCGCTAATTTTAGGGCATGCAATTCAAAGACGTAATTGGTCAGCAAGAACTGAAGAAACATTTAATTGATGAGGTGAATCACGATAAAGTGAGTCACGCTCAATTATTTCTAGGTAATGCTGGTTATGGCGGATTGCCGATGGCCTTATCATTTGTTCAATACTTGTTTTGTGAGCAAAAAGGAGAGAATGATTCTTGTGGAACCTGCCCTTCATGTCATAAAGTGCAAGAGTTGCAACATCCTGATCTCCATTTCTCGTTTCCTATTGTTTTAGCGATCAACAAAAAATCAGATGCATTCATAAAAGAATGGCGTGAGCAAATCAAAGAGCAACCTTATTTCAACGGAAATGATTGGTTGCGAAGAATTGATGTAAAAGAGCGTAAACCAGTAATTGGAACAGAAGAAAGTCAAGAAATCATCAAAAAATTAAGCCTGAAATCGTATGAAGGTGGATTCAAAGTGATGATCATTTGGATGGCCGAAGAAATGAATGCCACCTGTGCGAATAAATTGTTGAAGATATTAGAAGAACCGCCAAAAAACACCTTATTTATTTTGTTGTGTGAATCGCAGGAAAAACTACTTCAAACGATTATTTCACGTACCCAAATTTTAAAGATCCCACGCATTTCTTCGGATGATTTAACAAAGCATTTAAAACAAACTGCTACTGTTTCAGGTTCTGCAATTGAAAGTATTGTTGGGCGTGTGGAAGGTGATGTAATTGCGGCACATGAACTCTTAGGTTCTTCAACAGAGCAAGATGAAAACCGTGAATTGTTTATTCAATTGATGCGTGTGTGCTATAAGAAAGATGTTATTCCAATGTTGGATTGGGCAGAAGAAATTGCTGCAACAAGTAAGGAACGACAAAAAATATTCGTGAATTATGCTTTACACATGTTTAGACAAAGCATGTTGCGTAATTATACTGATCATCAATTAACAAAGGTTTCAACAGAAGAAGATCAGTTTTTAAAGAACTTTGCTCGCTTCATAACGGGTAAAAATGTCTTCGATTTCATGGAAACATTCAACGATGCCCATTACCATATTGAACGAAATGCCAACACAAAAATCCTCTTTACAAATTTGTGTTTCAAGGTGATGCGTTATATTCACTTTGCATAGTTGGTAATTCTATTTTCATCCACACAAAATTTTCTGTGATTTATTTCCTATTTTTACACAACTAATAAAAAGAATTATGAGCTGTTCAAATTGCAGTAGTGGAGGAGGAACTCCACGCGGTTGTAAGAATAATGGCACTTGTAGTTCTGGCGGTTGTAATAAACTTGAGGTGTATGATTGGTTAGCAAACGTTGCGTTACCAACTGGTCAAACAGCCTACGATATAGTAGAAATTCGATTTAAAAATAGTCGAAAAAGTTTCTTTAGAAACTCTAAAAGTTTAAGTCTTCAAGTCGGCGATGTTGTCGTAGTTGAAGCGAGTCCAGGTTTCGATGTTGGTGTCGTATCTGTGACGGGAGAACTAGCCAGAATACAAGTGAAAAAGAAAGCTGCCGGTTTTAAACCGATGGAAGCGAAGAAAATCATGCGTATTGCTAATCAAGATGACATTGACAAGTGGATTCAAGCACGTTCTTTGGAAAAAGAAGTGATGTATAAATCGCGCACACTTGCTGTGAATCTTGCATTGGAAATGAAAATCTCAGATGTTGAATACCAAGGGGATTTAACAAAAGCAACGTTTTATTACACGGCTGAAGGTCGCGTAGATTTCCGTCAGTTAATCAAAGACATGGCTGATCAATTCAAAATTCGAATTGAAATGCGTCAAATTGGTTCACGTCAAGAAGCATCTCGTTTAGGCGGAATAGGTTCTTGTGGTCGCGAATTGTGTTGTTCAACTTGGTTAACAGATTTTCGTTCGGTTTCAACATCGGCTGCGCGTTACCAACAATTATCGTTGAATCCGCAAAAATTAGCTGGACAATGCGGTAAATTGAAATGCTGTTTGAATTACGAGTTGGATATGTATTTGGATGCAATCAAGTCTTTTCCAAAATCGGACACGAAGCTTCAAACAGAAAACGGAACTGCGTATCACGTAAAAACAGATGTATTTAAACGTCAAATGTGGTATGCATATGAAGGAAATTCGGCTGCTGGATTAATTGCTTTGGCACCAGAACGCGTGCGTGAAATCGCAAAAATGAATGCGGATGGAAAGAAACCAAAGGAATTGAACGAATATGTTCATGAAGTCTTGGTGAAAGAACCTGATTATTCAAATGTTGTTGGTCAAGACAGTCTGAATCGTTTCGAACATACCTTCAAAGCGAAAAAGAAAAAGAAAAAACCGGGAAATCGTCCTGCAGATAAAGCTCAAGTGAAAGATGTTGTTGCGAATCCTAATCAGAATCGTGAGAAACAAGCAGCTAAGCCAAATGTTCCGAATACGCAAGGAGTTCAAGCGGCGCCAAGTGCAGATGGAGAAGCGGTAAAACCGAATCCAAATAAGCGACGTAAAAATCGCCCAAAGAAAAAGCCAAATTCTAATCCAAGCGCAAGTGATGGTAACAAAGAATAAAATACTAGGAATCGTTTTCGCACTCGGTCTGTTGACTGGGTGTGAAAATGCTCCAACGTTTGAAAAGTCGTATGTTTTCGATAAAAGTGAATGGGCACAAAATGTGAAACCAAGCTTTACAGTTGATATTCAAGATATTTCAAAGGAATACAATTTTATTCTAACGATTCGCACAACAACCGAATATAAGTTCAGCAATCTTTGGATGTACATGAGTACAACAACACCAAAAGGGGATAAAGCACGTGAACCGTTCGAGTTAATTATTGCGAATCAAGATGGTTCTTGGGCTGGTACTAAAACTGGAACTGTTGTTGAAACGAGTTTGCAATTCAAAAAGCGTAAAATGCCTGAAAAAGGTAAATACACCTTTGTATTGGAACAAGGGATTACGCAATCGAAGATCGATGAAATTTTGGATGTAACTTTACTAGTTGAAGAAGCTGGAGCTGAAGAAAAATAAATTAATCTTTTCCTTCTCCAAGTTTATAGGCAAACGATACAGATAAAATATGGCGATTGCTTGGCTTTGGTAAATTGATTTTTCCGTCAAACATATAGCCAACAGAAATATCAAAAGGTTTTTTCCAATCCAACTTTACACCTATAAACGTTCTGATTTTTGTAAACTGTCTTCCATATTGCCCGTAAGCAGGATCGTAGAAAAATTCAGCACTTGCTGTTGGTGAAAACAAGCTTTTTTTAATGTCGTAAGTAACCGATGGTTTAATACGAATTGCTTGATCAAATTCTGGATCGTACGTTCCTCCTGAGAAAAGCGTTCCGAACGAATATTGATAACGTAGTCGCAACCCGAAATCAAAGTCTGAAACCCCCTTTTTAAATTCTCCATTAATATTTAATCGGTTGGAGAAATTATAATTTCCATTTGACAAATGATTGAAAATTGCACGGTATTCCAAACTTGGTCTAAACCACTTCGTTAATTTATATTTTACGGATACTTGTGGAAAAAATGTATTGACACCTAAATTTCCGAAACGAGTGGTTACATCTGCAGCCCAATCAATTTTTTTAGTAACAGATCCTTTTACACCAAGTTCAGTCCATACCATTCCAGAACTCGTTTGACCAAAACCAGCGAATGGAAGAAAAAGAACAAATATCAAATATTTAAACATTTCTTATTTGATCAAAGTGATAGTTCCTAAATCTACGTCTTCTTTCTTTTTTACTTCAAAAGTTTGGGAAACTTCCTCGAGCGTGTAATAATCGTCATCATTATTTGTGGCATTTGCTCCCGTGTGAAAAACCTCACTATATGCAAAGACAGTATATGTTCCAGGTTGTAAGTACTTAAAAGTAAACGTACCATCGTAATTTGCTTCAACTTTGTCGTCGTAAATTAAATCATCTTCACCATAAACTAAATATACATCTTCTTTTGCTCCTTCAAAACTTACTGTTTGTGACAATGCCCCATTCACATATAATTTTTGATCAATCATAATTTTTCCAGTAATTGAACTTTTTCCACCTTCTCCTTCATATTTTTTACATGAATTTAATGAGAAAGTTAATGCACTAATCAGAATAAGGGAATAGATAAACTTCATACTTAACTTTAATTTTGAGGGTTGAAACTCAACCTTTCGGTTATTTTAAACGTCTCGAATATACAAATACATTTAATAATTTAGTAATATTGTTTGTATTTCGTCAAATTAAGCTAAAACGGATTACTTAAAATCTTGCAATATGAAAGTAAAACTACTTTTAACCTTTCTTCTTTTTTCAACATTTTCTTCTTTTTCACAGATTGTGATCAATGAGTATTCATGTTCCAATGTCAATGGAATTAATGATGCCTATGGCAATCGTGAAGATTGGGTTGAGCTCTTCAACACAACAGGTGCGCCGATCGATTTGACAGGTTTCTATTTGTCTAATAAATCAACGAACTTAATGAAATGGCAAATCCCAAGTGGATCTATTCCAGCGAATGGATTTAAAATGGTGTTTTGTTCGAAACGAAATACAGTAAATGGAACGCAATTACACCCAAACTTCAATTTAAAACAAACAGAAGGTGATTGGATTATTTTGGCGAACACCTCTGGAGTAGTTGTGGATTCAATAAAAATCATTCACATGACCAAAGCTGATCATTCAGTGGGTAGGTCAACAAATGGTGCTGTTGATTGGAAATTATTTACAACGCCAACTCCAAACGCCAACAATACGGGATCTCAAAACTTTTATGAACCAAAACCAGTTATGAGTTTGGCGCCAGGGTTTTATCCTGGAGCTCAATCGGTAACAATTACATGTTCAAATCCAACTGCTTCAATTCGATATACGACAAATGGTAGTAATCCAACAACAACGTCTACCCTCTACACTGGACCAATAAATATTACAACAACAACTGTTCTGAGAGCTGCAGCTTTTGGAACAAATCAGTCATCATTCATTGAAACAAACACTTACTTTATAAATGTTACACACACTGTTCCTGTAGTTTCAGTTTGTAGTCAAGGCGTATTTAATCTTGTTGCAAATGGTAATCAAACTCCTGTTGTAGGAGCATTCGAACTGTTTGAGGATAATGGTGCTTTCATTGATGAAGGTCAAGGTGATTTTAACAAACATGGAAATGACTCGTGGGCATATGATCAACGAGGTTTTGATTATATCACACGCGATGAATTTGGTTATGCTGCAGGATTGGAGCATCAAATTTTCCCTGAAAAAACACGTGATAATTTTCAACGCGTAATTTTGAAACCGGCAGCAAGTGATAATTATTCTTTTGAAAATGGTGCGCACATTCGTGATGCGTTTATTCACACTCTTTCAATTCGTTCTGACATGAAACTGGATGAACGTACATGGAGACCATGCGTTGTTTACCTAAATGGACAATATTGGGGAGTATATGAAATACGCGAAAAAGCGGATGATCATGATTACACGGATTACTATTTTGATCAAAACAAATTTAATCTTCAGTACCTAAAAACATGGGGAGCAACATGGCAAGAATATGGTGCGCCAAATGCACAGCCTGATTGGACAGCATTAAGAAATTACATCAACACGAATAGCATGGCAGTGCCAGCTAATTTTAACTATGTTGATAGCTTATTGAATTGGGAATCTTTGTGTGATTATTTCGTTTTCAATTCTTATGTTGTAAACCAAGACTGGTTAAACTGGAATACTGCTTGGTGGCGTGGAATGGATCCACTAGGAGATAAAAAGAAATGGCGATATACTTTATGGGATATGGATGCGACGTTCGGTCATTATATTAATTATACCGGAATTCCTGATCCAACAGCGAATGCTGACCCATGTAACGTGGAAAACTTACCAAATCCAGGAGGACAAGGACATACAGACATTCTTGAAAAGCTGATTAACGAGAATCCAGTTGTAGAACAGTACTACATTACTCGATATATTGATTTAGTAAACACGTATTTCTCGTGTGCCTACATGAATACATTATTGGATAGTATGGTGAATGAAATTTCACCAGAAATGACAGGCCAAGCAACAAAATGGGGTGGATCGTTCGCAGGCTGGCAATCTCGTGTTCAGCAAATGCGCGACTTCATGAATTTAAGATGTACAGCACTAGAACAAGGCTTGATTGATTGTTATAACTTGACAGGCCCTTTCAATGTAACATTTGATGTTTCTCCAGCATTATCAGGTGAGATTAAAGTAAATTCTGTGTGGGCACCAACATATCCTTGGGCGACTTCGTATTACGGAGGTATTGCAACCAATATTATTGCTCAGCCATTACCTGGTTATGTTTTTGACCATTGGGAATATACAACGGGTCCTTTAGCTTTACCAATTACATCTGATACGAATAGTTTAAATATCAATGGTGTTGAGAATATTGTTGCAGTCTTTGTGTTGGATAATCCTGATTTGGATGGTGACGGTTGTTTGAACACAGATGAGGTGATTGCTGGAACAAATCCTAGTGTTGCAGACACGGATGGGGATGGAGAAAATGATTGTATTGAAATAGGTGCAGACCCAGCGAATCCAACAGATACGGATGGCGACGGTGTAATTGATGCCTTAGAATCTTCAACTGTCGATACAGATGGTGACGGTGTATTTGATGAAGCTGATCCAGCAAATACAGATCCATGTATTCCAAACGTAAATGCTGGTCCTTGTGATCAAGACGGTGATGGATTAACAAATACGGAAGAAGCCACGGAAGGAACCGATCCAACAAATCCTGATTCGGATGGGGACGGAGTAAACGATGGAACAGAAGTAACTAATGGTTCTGACCCAATGAATCCATGTGATCCAGATGATACTTTACCTGGCTGTCAAATTGATACCGATGGAGATGGATTAATGGATGCTGAAGAAGCAACTTTAGGAACAGATCCGAATAACCCAGATACAGACGGTGATGGATTCACTGATGGAGTAGAAGTTGGTAATGGAACAAATCCATTGGATGAGTGTGATCCAAATAGCTCAGGATTTAATTGTGTGAACGGAATTTACCTTCCAACAGGATTCTCTCCAAATGGATCAGGAAATGATCTTAATGAGAGCTTAGTAATTATTGTTGGTAAAGATGTAAAATCGTTTACACTTTCTATCTACGATCGTTGGGGGAATTTAATGGTGAATACGTCAGATAAAAATTACAAATGGGATGGAACGTATAAAGGACAACCTTGTAACACGGGTGTTTATGCCTACATTTTAGATGTTCAATTTATCGATGGTAAATCAGAAACACGTTCAGGTAACATCACTTTAATTCGATAAACATGAAAAAACTATTTCTTTCAGTTGTTCTTTTAAGTGGTGCATATGTGAATGCGCAAGATTTACATTTTTCGCAAACGGCCCAAACGCCCCTTTTAATTAACCCGGCAGCTGCTGGTGTTTATGACGGGTGGGAACGTGTTATCATTAATCACAGAAATCAATGGCTTGGCGCAGGAACACAATTCATGACAACCTCAATTGCAGCTGATGCCAATTTTGGAAAAACACGCATGAATGACAAAGCACATGTCGGAGTTGGATTGATGTTTTATAACGACATAGGTGGTGATTCGCGTTTTGGAAGTCAAACTGGTTCATTAACCGTGAGCGGTATTTTGCCAATGGGTGGTTCTGGACATACACTTTCAGCTGGAATTCAAGGTGGTTTTGGTAGTCGAAAAGCAGATTTTTCTGATTTGACATTTACCTCGCAATGGAATGGATCACAATACGATCAAACGATTGCATCAGGTGAAGCAAACTCTGCGAATTCTTTTAGATATGCAGACGCTTCAGCAGGTTTGTATTATGTCTATGATGGAGGACAGTCAACCTTCAGTAGAAACAACGATTTCAAGTTTCAATTAGGTATCGCAGGATATCATTTGAATAAACCAGAATTGAAATATGCAACCGTTACTGGTGATCGTTTAATGCGAAAATTTGTTGCTCATACAGGTGTAACAGCTGATTTACCAATGCGTGACATGTCTATTGATGGAAGTGTTGTTCAAATTATCCAAGGGCCACACTTAGAATCAATTTTTGGTATGATGCTGCGTTATCGTTTCCAAGACGGAACAAAAATTACTGGAAATTCACAAGATGCGTACTTTGGATTTGGAACGTATTATCGCTTAAAAGATGCTTTGATTCCATCTATTTTAGTGGATTGGAGAGGATTTAAATTCGGGGTTTCATACGATATTACTGTTTCTTCAATGAGAAGAGCATACGGTGGAGGCTCGCTCGAGTTCTCACTTTCATATACTGATTTGAATCACGCCTTGTTTAAAACAAGAGGAAGATTTTAAAACAAAAACCCCGTTCATATTTATTGAACGGGGTTTTTTTATGTGTTTTATTTTTTGACAAGCGATTTGAAAAAGTCGAGAATCCGCTTTCTGAACAAGAACATAATCAGCAAATAAGGAATAATCATTAAATACAATATTCCCCAATTGATATTGGTTCCAAATGAACCTTCACTCAATTCAGAGCCTTGTTCTGTTAACATTTTACATTGAGAGCAACCTTGTGCAAACATGTCATTTCCAACAACAATCAGTGCTAAAATGAATCCTAAAACGAGCCACTTTTTCATGACTCAAATGTATTCATTTATTCATTGAAATACTAGAAAGATTCCTTTTTTATAGCTAACTGTAGTAAGCAATGATTGTTCGATTCCTTGTGGATTAATAAATTGCTTTAACTTTGTTCATATGGCCTTTGATAAACATAATATGAACATATGAAATATTTGCTTTTTTTAATTCCTTTCTTATTCGCTTCTTGTGGCGGGTCAAATTCATCGAAACAGCTGCCAAAAGATTTAGATAGTCTTTTAGTAATGTTTCCTGATAGTGTTGAATTATTGGTGCAGCACGGAAATAAAATGATGAAGGAGTTAAACTACGATAAAGCATTGGCGGATGGTGCAAAAGCGTTTCGTTTAGATAGTTTGAGTACTGACACAAAAATGTTATATGCCGATATCTTAAACAATCGACCTACTCGTTCAATGGCCGATGTTGCTTCAGCGCAAAAAATCTATAAATCGATTATCAAAAAAGAACCGAAAAATACAAAAGCCTTAGTTGCTCTTGCGTCAACGTTCAGTCAGCAAATGGATTTTGATCAATCATTTGAGTACATCAATCGTGCTTTAAAAATTGATTCAAGATACCGTGATGCATATGTTATGAAAGGATCTAATTATTTATTGTTGAGTAAATTGAACCCTGAAAAAGATGGTTCCCCAAGTAAAAAATACATGGATTTGACGAAATCATCTTACGAAACAGCGGTTCAACAAGATCCAAAATTCTTCGAAGCCTATTTAATGCTTGGTTCACTTTATGAATCAGATGGAAACGAAATCTGTCTTCAGTATTATAAAACCGCTGTTACCCTGCAACCTAAGAATCCGGATGTGCTTTTCTCATTGGCTTATGCACAACAAACGTTTAATCAACCCGACAAAGCGATTACGTTGTACCGCAGAATGATAAAATTGGATACAAGTTACTACCAGGCTTTGAATCAGATTGGTGTAATTAAACAATACAATTACAAGCAAATTGATAGTGCGATTTATTACTATAAATCGGCTTTACAAACTGAACCACGATTTGTTGAGGCATGGCATAACCTTGGCATGTGCTATGAGGAACAAGGAGAATTAACAAAAGCAATGCAAGCGTACGCAAAAGCCTTGAAATATAATCCTGATTTTAAATTGTCACGTGAACGTGCAGACATATTGAAATATGCGCGTTAATTTAAAATACTTCCAACTTCTAACCGATGCAATAATTCCATTATTGGGTTATTTCTTTTGGCACTGGAATTTATACTTCATTGTACTCTTCTATTTGTTGGATTTTTTGGCCTATGAAGTATTTTCTCATGTTAAAGCGAAGAAGGTAAAATCGCTTAAAAAAGACAATACGCAAAATTGGTTGAAGTTCGGAATCATTAGCGCTTTGCTTTTCATTGTCAATGTGCTGTTCATTCAACTGACTATGAAATCGCTTGTTCCTTCAATTGATTTCTCTAAAGAAATGCTTGCGTTTTGGAATTACAAAGACATGGGAATTGAACAAGGTTATTTCCTACTTCCACTGATTGTTATCGCGGGATATCAACGTTATAAAATGGAATTTTTGATGACAGGACTATTTCAAAAAATAACAATTCATCAAATTTTCACAAAACATATTCAAACTCAATTGATTGCCTTTGGTTTTATTGCATTAACGTTTGGTCTTTCCTTTTTAATTGTCTTCCCAGAAATTGTGTATGTTCTTGGGATTGTCTTGTTCACTGGTTTGTATCAGTTTTTTAGAAAGTAATTAAGACCGTCTTTTCAACCAACGCGGCAACAGAAACGCTCCAATAAATAGGTAAGGAAAATACGACATTAAACGCCAAACAATTGCCAAGGATGCGAGTAATAGTGCACTTTGACTAAAATCAACTAATAATTCGCCAAACGCATATTCGGCAATTCCACTTCCTCCTGGTGTTGGACTCACGCGCATGAGTAACCATAAAACAAGTTGTTTGCCCAACAATAAAACGTGATCCAAAATGCCTAATTGTAAAAATGCTTGCAATAAGGCATTAATAACCAAATAACGGGAAATCCAACTTCCACACGTTGCCAAAAACACTTTTATCCAATAGCTAAAAGGTTCTTTACGCATCAACAAAGCCGTTTTTTCAATGTTTTCTCCCGTTGTTAGTACCTTGGTTTTCCAACGGTTTAAAAAGGGTAAACTGAAAACAATACGCAATAAACGTTTAGCAAATGATGGCAGAATGAAAAGGCTAGTAAACAAAAACAGCGTCAAGCCTAAAAACACAAAAAATCCAGTCCAAAAAATGAATTGCACACTGGACGATCCAAAGGAGTGACTTGGAAATAACGTGGCGCTATCGATGAACAAGAACACAAAAGGAATCATCAGGACATAAAACAGATTGTCCATCATGGCGGTGATTAAAACAATAGCTGTGGATCGACCTAAATCAATTTTTTCCTTGTTCAGAATAAACATGGCAACGGCAACTCCTCCAACAACTCCAGGCGAAAGGGCAGAGGCAAATTCCCACAACATAATCACATAAAAACTGGCTTTCCAGGTCAATTCATTGTGTGTGAGCAAACGAATGCGCAACATGTAGAAGAAGTCACGCCCTACAACACAAAGCAAGGCTACTAAAATCCATAAAAAAGATGTTGGAGTCCAATGAATCAACTGCAAAGCATCTGAAACGGTTTGCTTTCGGTAATTTCCTTTGATGTCGTAAATGAATTCATTCGCATCGGCTAAATCGATGTGTTGATTGTGATTCTTGTCTTCCCAACGATAAGTTCCTTTTCCTTTTTGTGCTTCAATGAAACGTGTTGCGGAAATACTTGAGTACAACATCCATGCTGCAACGAAAACGCCAATTGAAATACCTAACCACATTTTCCACCCTTGAAACGAGCGTTCAATAATGGATGGAGTTTCCATTAGTTCAATGGAGTTAGTTTCACATCAATTTCCCAATTCGCTCGCACTTTTGAAACTGTTGTGTAGAAATAGACTTTTTCCGCTTGTTCGTTTGCAAGTGGATTAATTGGATCCCATCTGAAGTTCTGATTGTCATCTTCAATAATTCTAAATTGGTATTCACCTGGTGTCAAATTTTCAAACGATGTTTTGAAATCGGAAATGAGTAAGGCCTTAGAAATGACTTTTCCATTTTGCACCAATTCGACAATAACAGGACGCGTAAAAGCGCTTGCATCAACATGGACAATTCCATATTCTTTGGCAATTTTAATTTTTACAACAGTCGACATTGCTTCTGATTGTTGACCATTTTGACTTATAATAGCTCCTTTATCCATCGTCAATTTCACCTCCTTGATTTTTGTGCGATCAAAGTTGATGATGACTTTGTTTGATTCGATACGTGTTGTAAACGCAATTCTTGAACTGTCTGCCGTATTCAATAGTTGAATTTTGGAAGTGTCAATGGATTGAATTTTGGATGTTAAAATAAATTCAAGCTGTTCGTGAGGACCAATTTCGTTATTGCTAAATCCATTCGCTACGCGCAAGAGTGCTTTTCGATCGCGATCTGTAATGCGTGTTGAAAGCGAATCAATTTCTCCTTCCCCAGTAACAACTGCTTTTACGATTGTTTGATCTGTAGGTGTAAAGAAGATTTGAACACTGTCTGGCGAATGAAAAATTACATCTTCCTTCGAAAACAATTGACCTTCCAGTTGGAAGGATTTATTCGTTAAATCATAATTTGCACCAATGAAAAAACTACCTGGAGCAACATAGCTGAAACTTCGAATTTTACGTTTTGCT
>Ga0066414_1000026_pt1 | contig 43105 bp, 35 predicted proteins | sample LakWasMet20_HOW5_2_FD_59541 | JGI IMG/M metagenome (GOLD analysis project Ga0066414, IMG submission 59541) | Freshwater sediment methanotrophic microbial communities from Lake Washington under simulated oxygen tension - Sediment Metagenome 20_HOW5 | ecosystem: Environmental > Aquatic >...
ATGACAGCTAAATCGCCTTTAAACCTCACCGATCAATTTGTCATTGGTTCAATTAGCAAACAATTCACTGCGGCAATCATCTTGAAGGAATACGAGCGTAATAATGTGCAATTGCATGTTCCGATTCGATGGTATTTACCTGAGTTAAAACAGAAATGGGCTGACTCGGTGACAATTCATCAATTATTAACGCATACGCACGGAATTGTTGATATGAACAAGCCATCAATTTTTCCAGCAGGAACAAGCTACAATTATTCACAGATTGGATATGACCTACTTGCTAAGATTGCTGAACGGGCAACAGGAAAGAAATTTGATGTGCTCAGTAAAGAATTATTTAAAAAATGTGGAATGACAAGCACCTTACATCCAGATAGTGACGGGATAAAAAGTTTGGTGATTGGATATACGGCTAAAAAGGATGAATTAGAAGTTGAAGTAAATTCATTTCAAAACTATCCAGCAGCAGGTTGTTTTATTTCAACGGCTGAAGATCTTGTAAAATGGAATGAATGCTTATATGGAGGCAAAGTGCTGAAAAAGAAAACACTTAAATTATTGCAAACTCAGTATGAAGGTGCTGTAAGAAATCATCCACTTTTTGGCGAAACACATTATGGATATGGAATTACCATAACCAAAGTAAATGATCAATTACAATTAGGTCAAACTGGTTTTGTCCCTGGATTTGTTTCCATGAATTATTACTTTCCGGAAACGAAAACAAGTTTAATTATGCTTTCAAATACCGTCTATGGTGAAGGTGATTTGAAAAAAGCCTTTGAATACCATGTAAAAATTCTTGAACTTTTTCGAACTGTTAATGATATTTGGTAGTTCTCTTAATTCTTAATAAATCATAAAAAAATAGTAAAACTTTAATAAATGATAGTAATACTATTATATTTGCATGAAATACTATTTTTATGCAATCATTTATTCAGAATATAAAGTTGCCGATTAACGAAAAACTCTATTTGAAAGATCCCCAATCTTCCGAGATTGGAAATAAAATTTTGAATGAAAGTATTAATTTAATCAATGAAATCGGGTTTGAGAAATTCACTTTCAAAAAATTAGCTACTAAAATCTCAACAACAGAGGCTTCGATTTATCGCTACTTTGAGAGTAAGCACAAACTGTTATTGTATCTAATTAATTGGTATTGGAGTTGCATCGCAACACGACTATTGATTGAAACAAGCAATATCATCGATCCTGTTTTACGATTGAAGAAAGCAATTCATATTCTAACGGCCATTCCAAACCCTCAATTTGATCAAGTCTTGGCTAATGAAATATTTTTGAAAGAAATCATCATCAATGAAGCATGGAAGGCATTTTTAACAAAAGAAATTGACAGTGAGAACAATGATGGTGTTTTTAGTGTTTACAAATCGGTCGTAAATGATCTTGTTGAAATGATCAAAGCAATTAGTCCCCAATATCTTTATCCAAATATGTTGGTCACGGCTGTTATAGAAGGAAGTAATCAACAACGATTTTTCGCACAACATTTACCAAAACTGACAAATTCGAGTTCAGAATCGGATTTCGTAGAACAATTTTATCAAGACATGATTTTTAAAGCAATTCAACATGATTAATAATTCAACATCAGTATTTAGTCGTTTTATTGGCTTATTAAAGCCCGATTATAAAGAGATTAAGAACATTTACATTTTTGCTGTTTTTAGCGGAATTCTTTCATTGGGTTTACCTTTAGGTATTCAAATGATTATCAATTTTATTCAAGTTGGACAAGTTAGTACATCTTGGATTATATTGGTTTTACTAGTCGTTGGTGCGATTGGCTTTTCAGGTTTATTGACCATTTATCAAATGAGAATTACTGAAAACCTTCAGCAACGAGTTTTCACAAGATCAGCTTTCGAATTTGCCGGAAGAATTCCACAAATGAAATTGATAGACATGCTGAAATTAAATGCAAATGAATTGACGAATCGATTCTTTGATACTCTTACAATTCAAAAAGGGATTTCGAAATTATTAATCGATTTTACTGCAGCGATTTTACAAATTCTTTTTGGGTTGATTTTGCTTGCGTTTTATCATAGTTTTTTCATTTTTATTGGGCTTTTTTTATTGGTGCTATTATTTATAATTGTTCGATTAACGGCAAAAAAAGGATTTGAATCAAGTTTAAAAGAATCTTCTTACAAATACAAAATAGCGAATTGGTTGCATGATGTTTCAAGGACTCGATTTAGTTTTAAAATGTCTTCCAAAGAAAAAATGCACATGGAAAAAACCAATATGCATTTGCATGATTATTTGGGAGCTAGAGATAAACATTTTTCAGTATTGGTTCAACAATATTCATTTTTAATCGCATTTAAAATCCTAATTGCATTAACACTTTTAATTGTTGGAGGATTTCTTGTAATCAATCAGCAAATGAATATCGGACAATTTGTTGCTTCGGAAATCATTATTTTACTCGTGTTATCTTCTGTTGAAAAGCTAATTCTTAGTCTTGAGGTTATTTATGATGTGTTTACGGCAATAGAGAAAATTGGACAAGTAACGGATCTTCCATTAGAAGTGTATGAAGGTGAACGATTGGAATATAATAATGAAGCAGGCATGGCTGTTTCAATTCGCGACTTAAGTTTTAAATCGCATTTTTCACCGAAGAAATTATTGAATCATTTATCTGTTGAAATTCAGTCAAATCAACTGGTGAGTATTGTTTCTGATTCAAGTGCTTCAAGTAATGCACTATTTTATTTGTTGACTGGGATTTGCGACAATGCAAAAGGTTCAATTTCATTTGATAAAGTTCCTCAAGTGAATCTGAACAGTGCTGATTTACGTGAGCAAATTGGAACCTTGTTCGAACATGATCATTTAATCAACGGAAGCATATTTGAAAATATTCAATTTGGTAGAAAAGATGTTTCACTGAAAGTGGTTGTTCAATTGTCTGAAGAAGTTGGATTAGCAGATTTTATTCATTCACTGCCAGAAAAATATGAAACGCACATTGATAGTGAAGGGCATTTTATTCCGCGAGATGTTGAACTCAAAATTCTATTGCTTAGGTCAATGGTGAAAAAACCGCGTTTGTTATTACTTTATGAACCTACAGCAGGAATAAATGCAAATCAGAAAGAGCAAATTATGAATATGATAAATGCGTCAAATTGTTTAACCCGAATGATTGCAACTCAAGATGTTGAGATACATAAGATATCAGACTTGGTGGTTTATATTGAAAATGGAATAGCAAGAATTGAAGGGCCTAAACAACAAACTATTTAAACTATTTGTGTATGTTAAATTTATCGCCAACTAATAAAAGCAACTTAAGTTTAAAGAACTTGACTGCGATCAATCGTGTAGAAAGTAAAAGCACGTCAAAGAAAATTAAACGAACGTTATATGCATTGTTACTTATTTTATTGATTATTCTTTTCCTTCCTTGGACGCAGAATATACAGTCAACAGGGAAGGTTTCTACCTTACGTCCTGAGCAAAAACCTCAAACAATCAATACTGTCATCTCAGGAAAAGTCGAAAAATGGTTTGTGAAGGATGGTGACCGTGTGAAAAAAGGAGATACGATTCTGTATATTTCAGAAATCAAAGATGAGTATTTTGATCCAAATTTGATTGGACGAACAGAACAACAATTGAAAAATAAAGAACTTTCTGTTGTTTCGTACACGGATAAAATTCGAAATTTAGATGTCCGTGTCGACGCGTTGATTGATCAAGGTAGATTGAAATTGCAACAGGCAAAGTTGAAGATGACTCAAACCCAGTTGAAATACAAAACCGATAGTATAGAATTTCATACGGCAGAGTTAAACCTGAAAATTGCGGAAGAACAATACCATCGTTTTGAAAAGCTTTATAAAGACGGTTATAAATCTCAAACAGAGTTAGAAACACGTAAATTGACCTTGCAGCGAACGCAAGCAAATGTCGTAGCAACACAGCAAAAAATGTTACAAAGTCGAAACGACATTTTAGATGCACGAGTTGAGTACAGTGCAATTGAGTCTAAATTCAGAGACGAAGTTTCTAAGGCTGAGTCAGATAAGTTTACAGCATTGTCAAGTATGTATGACGCTGAAGTGGATGTTACAAAATTGCAAGGAAAAGTCGCAAATTATTCCATTCGAAATGGCATGTATTTTATTCTTGCACCACAAGATGGAGTTGTGACAAAAGTATTGTCGAGTGGGATAGGTGAAACAATCAAACAAGGACAGCCAATTGCGACAATTATGCCATCTGTTTATGATCTTGTTGTAGAAATGTATGTAAAACCAGTCGATTTACCAATTATTAGTGTTGGAAATAAAGTCCGTATTCAGTTTGATGGTTGGCCTGCAATTGTATTTTCTGGATGGCCGAATTCAAGCTTTGGAACATTCGAAGGCGAAGTGTTTGCAGTGGATAATTTTGCGGATGAACAAGGAAACTTCCGTGTATTAATTTCTCCTGATAAAAAAGGAAAACCTTGGCCAGAGGCATTACGTGTCGGAGGAGGAGCAAGTGCGATGATTTTACTAAAAGATGTTCCAATTGGATATGAACTTTGGCGATTGATCAACGGTTTTCCACCGCAATTTTATAAACAGAAAACGACCACTAAAAAAGCTGATAAATGAGAAGAATAATCGCACTTTTGTTTGTTTGTTCATTCTTGAATTATGTACATGGACAAACTACATTTTCAGATCAACGGTTTTATGAATTAGTGGTAAACAATCACCCTCTTGCAAAACAAGCAAACTTAAAACCTGATTTCGGGAAGTATAGTGTTTTAAAAGCTAAAGGTGGTTTTGATCCAAAATTGGAGAACGAAATCAATCAGAAATATTATAATTCTTCTAACTATTATAGTTTTTTAAATGCCGGTTTAAAAATACCAACATGGTATGGGATTGAAGTGAAGTCTGGTTTTGAAATGAATGAAGGATCTTATTTGAGTCCGCAATACAAAACACCAGCTGGTGGTTTATGGTATGGAGGTGTTGCTGTTAATTTGGGAGAAGGCTTGTTTATTGACCAGCGAAGAGCTGAATTATTTAAAGCTAGAATTTACCAAAACAGTACTTTGTTTGAACAACGACTTCAACTTAACGAATTGCTTTATGAAGCTGGGTATGCTTATTGGAATTGGGTATTAGCCTATCATTCAATGGGAATTATGCAAGAATCCTATCAGTTGGCAAATGAGCGTTATGAAGGTATTCGTCGCACAGCAGAAGTAGGTGATCGACCAGGAATTGATAGCGTTGAGGCAATTATTCAAGTGCAAAGTAGGGAAACTTTGTTGCGTAACTATGAAACAGATTTTAAAAACAACGGTTATAATTTATCTACTTTTTTATGGTCTGAGAATTTAGAACCGCTTGAATTGGATACTGCTACGGTTCCTGTTTCATTGGATTCAGTTAGTTTGGAATCTAATTTACTAATTGCCGAAAGCACCATGGATTCGCTTGTGATCAATCATCCATATTTAAAAATTAACGATTACAAAATACAAAGTTTAGAAGTTGATAACCGCTTAAAACGTGAACAATTGAAACCGGAATTGGCGTTGCAATATAATTTTTTAAATGAACCTGTCAATTACAATCCGTTTAACGATTTTTCTATTAATAATTACAAATGGGGATTGACTTTTGAAATGCCTATTTTTCTGAGAAAAGAAAGAGGTGATGTGGCGCTTTCGAATTTGAAAATTCAGGACGAAAAGTTCAATTTACAGAACAATCAAGCGTATATAGAATATAAGATTCGAAAAGCCATGGCAGATTACAGTAATGGTTTAATGCAGATTACTATTTATCAGAAAACAGTCGATGACTCAGGTAAACTGTTAGAAGCTGAAAAACAAATGTTTGAAGCAGGGGAGAGTTCATTGTTTTTGATCAATCAACGTGAATTGGCTTATATACAGTCGCGTTTAAAATTGATTGAAAGTCAAGTGAAATTACAACATGCAAAATTATCATTAAGTTATGCTGCTGCTGGTTTGTATTAAAAATCGTTGTTCCAAGCAAAATGTGTTTTGATGATTTGATCTTTTTCTCGTTCTAAATATTCAATAAAAGCTTTGGCTGCTGGAAACATCCGTTTTCCTTTCGTCCAAACAATGTTCCATTCGCTAGTCATTGGTAAATTTTGAATAGGAATAATGCAAAGCTGTTTGTTAATTAATTCGTTTCCGATCCCGATTAAAGGCATGATTGAAATACCTAATTTGGCGATGACTGCTTGCTTCACAGCTTCATTTGAGGTTAAGACAATTGAACGCTTAAATGCAATTTCTTGTCTGTTTAAAAAAGCTTCCATTGCATTACGAGTTGCTGAACCCGGCTCTCTGAAAATAAATGGAATATCAGTTGGTAAATCATGAATAGATTTTATTGAAGAATTTACAAAATCCATGTTCCCAACAAGATATAATTTGTTTTTCATCAAATTTATTCGCTCCAAATTTAATTTTTCAGGGAGTACAGAAACTAGTGAAAAATCAACAGCGTTTGATTCTAAATCAGAAACAATTTGACTTTTATTTGAGACATCCAATTTTAATTCAATATCTGGATGTGCATTTAAGAATTCAGTTAAAAAATAGGGGATTACATATTTACCAGTTGACACCACAGATATTTTTAACTGACCTGAAATGTTGCCTTTGTACGCTGCTGTTTTATAATTGATTTCATTTGCCTCGTTTAGTATGCGTTCTGCAGCTTGTGCAATCTCTTTTCCAAAATCTGTTACATACAATTTTCGATTGACAACTTGTGTTAGTGGTAGTTCAAAATGAGCCTGAAAATTTTTTAATTGAATGGATACGGCAGGCTGTGTAAGAAGTAATTCTGAAGCCGCTTTAGTTATACTTTCATGTTGAACAACTTTCAAAAAAATGTTCAATTGACTCAATGTATAGTTCATAAAAAGATTTTATAATGTACTATCAAATATAAATAAAAATTATCAAATAGGATTGGTCAATTTTGTAAAAAAAACAATGATGGTGAACGTTTTAATATACTTAAACACAGATTTTGATCCTTATCAATTGGTAGAAAAACTTTTTGAGGAAAAACTAATCGCTAAAGCAACAATTGATTTGGATAATAAATCCTACCAAATGGAAGAAGATGGCTTGGTAATTCGTCATTATAACGTTCTTACACTTCAAACAAGATCTCTTCTTTTTACAAAGCTTGAACAGTTTGTTGAAAAGTCTTTTGGGTCCAATATTCCAATTTATTCCTTACCAATAACTCAGTCAAATAGTTGGTTTGACAATTATGTGCGAAATCAAACAAAAAAGTAAATTATGGGAAGCTTAACAATTAATTTAATTGATGGAGAATTTAATCCTGAAGATGCAAAAGAAATTTTGATTGATTTAATTAACAAAAAGATTCAATTTCATTCGTTGAAAAGTCACGAAAATTGGGAGCGTTTTGGACAAGTTGACGATTTTGCAACAAGTAGAATTATAGCATTGGAAAGCGCTAGAGAAAAAGTCATCGCTATGTCAAAATTAACTTTACCAAATGACTTTAAACTTAATATAAAATCAACCATAGAAATTGATGGGTTAAATGATTTTTAAAGGGCGTAAAATAGTGATTGCGACAATGCACAATAAGGAAAAGGTAATTGCGCCGCTTCTTGAGCAACATTTTGGTGTTTCGTGTATAACGGCGAGTCAATTAAACACTGATTGTTTTGGTACGTTTTCGGGTGAAGTTGAACGAAAATTGAGTCCGTTAGAAGTTTTACGTGAGAAATGCTACGCAGCAATGGACTTGGAGAATTGTGATATGGCAATTGCAAGTGAAGGCTCATTTGGTTGTCATCCAATTTATCATTTCACAAACGCAGATGATGAATTCGTGATGTTCATTGATCGAAAGAATAACATTGAAATTGTCGATCGAGAATTGTCGGTGAAGACTAATTTAAATGCATCTTATTTGAATGACATTGATGAATTATTGGAGTTCGCTGAAAAATGTCAATTTCCTTCTCATGGTTTAATACTGAAAAACAAAGAAACTGAGTATTCTTATCTTGAAAAAGGAATTACCTCAAAAGAGAAATTAATTCAATGCTTCAATGAATGTATGTCGATTCACGGTTCTGTTTTTATTGAAACAGACATGAGAGCAATGTTCAATCCAACACGTATGGAGGTTATTGCAAGGGCTACAGAAAAGTTGTGTGAAAAAATCAACTCAACATGTCCAAATTGTTTGTTTCCAGGTTACAGTGTTCAAAAGGTGCACGCTGGTTTACCTTGTGAATCTTGTTCGTTGCCAACCAAATCTACCAAAGCGCTTGTTTATCAATGTAACTCTTGTTTGTATGAAGAAATTAAAGAATTTCCACATGGCAAATATATGGAGGATCCAATGTATTGTGATTTCTGTAATCCTTAAAAAATGTAACAATGATATCGACAAATATAGATACTGCAAAACAACTACTACAAAATGAAGGAATTATTGGTTTTCCAACAGAAACCGTTTATGGTTTGGCGGGAAATGTCTTTAGTGATAAAGCGATTCGTTCAATCTTTGAAATGAAGAATAGACCTTATAACAATCCATTGATTGTTCATATTGGGAACATTGAACAATTGGATAAGGTCAGTCAAGAAATTCCATTAAAAGCGAGGATATTAGCCGAACAATTTTGGCCAGGACCATTAACCTTACTGTTGAAAAAGTCATCTGAAGTGAGTGATTTGGTCACTGCTGGACAATCAACAGTCGCTGTTCGAATGCCAAATCATTCGCTTGCTTTAGACCTCTTAAATAGTCTTAATTTTCCATTGGTTGCACCAAGTGCAAATCCTTATCAATCAATTAGTCCAACATCTGCCAAACACGTTGAACACTATTTCGGGAATCAAGGACTTTTTATCTTAGAAGGTGGTGAGTCAATCAATGGTCTAGAATCCACAATTGTTGGATTTGAAGAGGACGAAGTGATCGTTTATCGACATGGAGCAATTCCTCTTGAAGAATTAGAGAGTGCTGTTGGTTCTGTTCGCTTGAATGAAGAGCAAAAAAATGGAATCGTATCTCCTGGGATGGCCGCAAAACATTATTCTCCAAAAACGCCATTGATTTTTGCAGATTCACTTATTAAACAAATCGAACATTTTGAAACGAAAGATATTGCAGTCATTTGTTTCGATAAACTCCCTAAGTTATTCAATATGGAAAGTTCAATTATATACAGTTTTCAAGGGAATTTGGAAAATGCTGCAAAACGACTTTACGGATTATTACATGAGTTAGATGATAGAAATTTAGAATGCATTCTAATTGAAAAATTTCCTGATCAAGGATTGGGTAGAACTATAAATGATCGCTTAAAAAGAGCAGCCACATTAAATTAAACATATATGAATTTAGATTTATTACTCGTAAACATTACAAATCCAGTACTACTATTTTTTATTCTTGGAATCATAGCTTCTATATTGAAAAGTGATTTGGAAATTCCACCTTCATCATTCAAATTCATTTCCATTTATTTGTTGTTTTCAATCGGATTTAAAGGTGGGCAAGAGCTGGCACACAGTGAGATTAATTCGACAATTTTGTTCAACCTACTTCTCGGGATAATTGTTTCAGCTCTAATTCCACTGTATACGTTTTTTATTCTCAAACGGAGGCTTGATACGTGGAATGCTGGAGCAATTGCATCAGCCTATGGTTCTGTTAGTGCTGTGACTTTTGTCTCGGCTTCATCTTTTTTAGAAGTTCAAAATATACATTTTGATGGTTATTTAGTAGCTGTAATGGCTTTCATGGAATTTCCGGCAATTATCGTTGGTGTGCTTTTAATGAAACGGTATGACACAGATAAATCAAAACACTTGAGTATCGGACAAACGTTGAAACATTCAATTTCAAATGGAAGTGTCTTGATCATTTTAGGTAGTTTGATTATAGGCTATATCTCTAACATTCAGCAAGCGGCAGAATTTAAACCGTTCACCACGGATATTTTCAAAGGGTTTTTAGCCATCTTTTTGTTGGAAATGGGTATCACAACCGCCAAACGATTTTCAGCATTCAAAAAACAAGGAGGATTCATAATTGCATTTTCACTTGTAATTCCTGCTGTAAATGGTTGCTTAGTGGCTTTTTTGAGTCAATTCGTAATTGATGACATTGGAAATCGATTCATATTTTCAATCCTCGCTGCAAGTGCTTCTTATATTGCCGTTCCAGCTGCAATGCGATTAGTAGCGCCAAAAGCAGATCCAGGTTTGTACATTCCAATGGCGCTTGGGGTAACATTTCCGTTCAATTTGACAATTGGGTTTCCTTTGTATTATTGGATGATTAATGCAACTATGTAATTTTAGAAAAACAATATTGTTCTAATTGATTTCATATGCACCAATGTCTACTGTTGGACCAATTCGTGGATTTCCAGCAATATCCAACGGTAAAAAAGTTTGTAAGGTTGAATTTCCATTGTTATTCAAGGTAGAACCCAGAGAAAAGGTAAAATCATTGTCAGTGATGTTTGAAAACAATGGATTGTTGTTCCAAAAGATAGATGCTAAGAAAGAATCTGTCATTGTCGGAGTTCGTTTAATCAAACAATTACGAATATCAAAATTCAAGTTTATAGCGATATCAGAAATTGTATCGATGACCAATTCGACATCTTGTCCACCATAAATAACACTGTTGTATATTTTTCCTTCGTTAATTGAACCGATGTTTTGTGTTCCATTTGCAAAATCATTGTAAAAATTACTAATTCCAACAGCAGGAGTAGACGATTGGCCATCACCAAATCCGATTAGATCACAGAAATTGAAATTGAAATCACCACCTTCTAAAACGAGTAGGGCATGATTACCATTTTTTGCAATAACGCAATTTTCAGCTTTTACTTTCGCCCCAGAATAAATGAAAATTCCATAACGCGCATTATTTGTTATTGTCGTATTTGTAACTGTCAACGTATAGCCCGGAAATGAATTGTCTCGTGAATAAAGATGAATCCCAGAAGTTCCGTTTTTTATAATGGCATAGTTTATTGTTGATGGACGTGCTTCTTGAAAATAAATACCATAGTATTGCCCTGATACATTATCATACAAAGATTCTAATCGATCGCCTTGAAATGTTACTTCATGTCCTAAACTTCCTTGAACATCCAACGTTCCCTTGTATACATACAAAATGGCGTTTTTGTGAAGGTAAATATCAGTGTCTTCTTGAATTGTTAGTGTCTCAGCAGAATCGACAGCAGCGAAACCATATATGACATGTGGCTTGTCATTAGGCCAAGTTTGTGTTGGCATAATCTCTTTGTAGTGAAAGTAAGCGTCTTGTCCCCAAACAGCTAATTTCACATATTGATCAACCCCATTCGTTCTAAATCGAATAGAATCTTCAATAATCAATGGCAATGTTTGTCCATTCACTTCAAGCGTGACTTCAACAAAGGCAAACAAACTATCTTTTCCTTCGATGGTAATGTTCGAAAGTGTTGTTGTCATGTAACCGTCAATATTCATTCGAAATGGTGAACTTTCACCGCCCATTAATTCAATTTCTTCGATTTCAACCGCTTTATTTTCGGGATTATAAATTTTAAATTGTTGTGTAGTTGAACCAATTGTAGTAAAAACTGTGTCAAAAACAACGGTGTCAGTAGAGAATTCAAGGTTTCCTTTTGATAAAAGAAGCGGTTTCTTACAGCTTGATAATGAAGCTACTATTATGACTAAACTGAAAAGAAATAAAATTCCTGCTTTTTTCACTGTGATTTGAATTTGTTTCATGCAAAAGTAACGAAAACAACTTATCTTTATTTTAATTCAAAAAAAATGATTGTTTTTAAAAAGTTTGTTTAACTTTGCAACCCGATTGAGGATATAATAGCATTTAATATACATCAAAATGAGAAAAGATATACATCCAGAAGATTACAGAATGGTAGTTTTTAAAGATATGTCAAACGATTACGCTTTCCTTTGCCCATCATGTGCAAACACTAGCGAAACTATCACTTGGGAAGATGGTAACGAGTATCCATTGTTCAAATTGGATATCTCTCACAAATCTCACCCATTCTTTACTGGTATCGTTCAATTCGTTGATACTGCTGGTCGTATCGATAAATTCAAAAACCGTTACGGTCGTCACATGAAATAAGACAACCGTTCAAAAATAGTTAGCCTTCTCTCTCACGATTGAAGGCTTTTTTTATGTTTTTTTAGTGAAACTTATTACCAGAAACAGCGTTACTAATCACATTCGAATTATCTTTGTGTTCTCGTGAAAATAAATCTTAAAATAGCATTTCTATTCCTTACAGTTTTGACTGCGCAAAGCATCTTTGCAGGTAAAATTGAAAATGCTTTTGCGGCTTTAAATGAATACAATTATTTTAAAGCGAAAGGTCTTTTTGAAAAATCACTTAAAAAAGAAACGTCACCAGCAACGTATGGATTAGCACAGATTTATTATCGAACTGACAATCCATTTCATTCGATTGATTCTGCTTTTAAATATGTGAAAATTGCAGAACAAACGTATGGTGCTTTATCTGAAAAAAAGAAAATAAAATACAAGTCGTTTGGATTTGATTACTTGAATATTCTTGAAGTTAGAATGAAAATAAGTTCAGAGTTTTACAAATTAGCTTTGAAGGAAAATTCGGTGTTAGCGTATTCAACATTCATTGTAAATCATCCTTGGTCAAATGAAATGTTTATTGCGACACATAAACGTGATTCAATTGCTTATTCCCAAGTCAAGGAACAAAACACGTCGATTGCATACCAAAGTTTTCTAAATGCTTATCCAGAAAGTCAATTATTAAATCAGGTTCAATCAGATTTTTATTTGGCACAGTATAAGGAAATTACGAAATCGAACACCTTGGTTTCTTATTTAGATTTTCTAAAAAAATATCCAGAAAATCCATATTGTGGAGAGGCTGAGAATCGAATTTATGAAATCGTAACGGAAAGTAACAGTATCAAATCGTATTATACCTTCGTAACGACCTATCCGAAAAATAGAAATGTTGGTGATGCTTGGCGAAAAATCTATCAGCTTTACATGGTTGATTTTTCAGACAAACGCATTGAACAATTTAAAACCGATTATCCCACTTATCCTTATCGTGAAGAGTTAGACGTTGACATGGCTTACCTTCAATTGAAATTATTACCATACAAAAGTGATGTTTATTACGGTTTCATGGATTATTCAGGGGCAACGATTATTCCTGCTGTGTACGAACAACTTGGTTTTTTCAAAGAAGGAATTGCCTTGGCAATGAAAGATGGTAAATATGGCTTCATAGATAAAGGGAATAGAGTCGTAGTACCGTTTATATATGAATCTGCAACTGATTTTGAACTAGGAAGGGCTATTGTCGAAAAAGATGGGAAACAAGGAATGATTGATCGTACAGGCGTTGCAATTTTCCCTATCGTTTATGAAGATTTAGGAACACTGTCAGAAGGTCTTATTTATGCTCAGAAGGATTCATTATATGGATATTACGATAAAAATAATACAACGAGAATTTCAGCAAGATTTCATGAAGCATTTCCTTTTTTAAATGGAATGGCAAAAGTTCAAATAGGAGAAAATCAAGCTTATATTGATGAGTTTGGTTCTCAAATTGTTCCTCCAGGTTACCAAGAAATTGATTTTTTCAATGATTCGTTACTAACTTTTGTTGAGGATGATCAGATGGGATTGATGCGTAAAAATTGCCGTGTTGTAATCCCTGCTGAATTTGAAGAAATCGGAAAATTAGCAATGAATCGTGCGTTGGTTGTTAAAAATGGTTTGTTAGGTTACATTGATGGAAGTGGAAAAAATGTGATTCCATGTACGTTTGAAACATTCCCTAATTATATCAAAAGAGGACAGTTTGCATCGAATATGGCGATTGTTAAAGTAAAAGGAAAGTTTGGTGTAATTGATATGAATGGTAAGTTCGTTATCCCTGCTGTTTTTGAGCAAATTGGTGATGTTAGTTCGTTAATGGCTTTTTCAAAAGGAAAAGGTTGGGGCTTTATGGATTTGACAGGGAAACTAGTATTGGCTGCTGATTATGATTATGCGGAAAGTTTTAAAGACGGGTTAGCAATTGTTGAAAAATTGACATTACAAGGCGCTATAGATCCAAAAGGTAAAGTTGTAATTCCTTTGAATTTCACATCAGTAGATCGAATTTCAAAAGAATATTATTTGGTCTCGCTTGGAGCAAAATTTGGTGTTTATTCAAATGCTGGTGAAATGATTGTTCCATTGAATTACCAACAAATTAGAGTAATTGATAAAGAGATTTTGGTGTTAACCAATCAAAATGAATTACATTATTTGTACCTTCCCGAAAAAAGAATCATTCAACCGAAAAAGGATAGTGAATAAGTTCTTCTACTATATCGATAAATTTAAATTTGGAATTATTGCTGTTTTTGCAATGTATATAGGCATTTTCGTCTATTTGCAAATGTCAACGTACACACAATATTTCCCAATTCAATCTTTTTTTGAAGAACCTGCTCTTGAAATTCCTGAGGAAGAAGTGGAAGTAAAGCCTGAGAATATTGAGGTTCCCGTAGATTTTAAAGGTGGTGATGTGAAGAATGTTTCTCGGGATATGAACGATTCGCGTGAGCGCTCCGATAAAGATTGGTATCAAAACAAATCAGCTAGTGATGTTGAACAATCAGTGAAAGATTACGAAAAACGCTTGTACGAAGAAACAGGTGGTGATGCCAAACGTAAAGCGATTCAAAAAGAAATTGACGAACGTAAAAAACAAAATTCTAATAAATCGACGACAACATCAAAAGAATTGAACACCACACAAGGAGGGAATAAAGCTGCTGCAGGAAGTGTGATGGTAGATTGGTCACTTTCTGGTAGAACTGCTCATCAAAATAACAATTGGTATGTACGAAATCCTGGTTATACTTGTGGATACGGATCAAGTGGGAAAGTAAGTGTTCAAATCATCGTGAATCAAAATGGGGATGTCGTGAGTGCAACTGCATCAGGATCTGCAAGTGCAAACGATTGCATGATTCAACAAGCTTTAAAATACGCAAAATTGTCGCGTTTCAATTATTCTGGTTCTGCACCGAAAACTCAAACTGGAACCATCATATATACTTTTGTCGGTCAATAACATGAGAAATCTTGTTCGTAAAATAATGCCGCAATTTTTACTTGATTGGTACCGTTTTTCTAAGAAAAAAGCGGTAAAAGCTCAACTAGAAAACGATAAATTAAAAGGTGAGATCATTACCAAAGAAGATTTAATACGACAATTTAAATCAATTGGTTTAAAATCTGGAGATCATTTGTTGGTTCATTCAAGTCTGTCAAAAATCGGATTTGTTGAACACGGTCCAAAAGATGTTGTTGAGGCCTTGTTAGAAGTTGTTGGTCCAAAAGGAAATTTATTAATGCCCAATTCTCCAAACGCCGAATATCAATTGCATTACATTCAAACATTGGATTGCTTTGATGTCAAGAATTCTCCTTCAAAGCTTGGCGTTATTTCAGAGTATTTTCGATTGTTGCCAGATGCAAAACGCAGCGCTCATCCCACTGAACCTGTTTCATGTATTGGACCAGATGCAGACTATTATACGGAAGACCATTTTGGAGAATTAACACCGTATACATCAAAAAGCCCATTTTATCGCATTTCTGAAAAAGGTGGTAAAATTTTATATTTGGGAGTGACTTTCGATAACGCGGGCACGAATCTTCATACACTTGAAGATGCTGTTGATAATTTCAAGTTTCCTGTTTACTCTCAAGAGATTTTTGATGCGAAGGTGCGTCTTTCGAATGGGGAAGTGCTTACCATGAAAACCAAAGTACATAATCCTGAACAAAGTAAGAAACGCAAATGTGATGGTTTGATTCCTTTGTTTGAGCAAAAAGGAATTCTTAAAAAAGTCAAAATAGGAAAAGCAAATGCCTTACTTGTGGATGCAAAAGGATTGCTAGATACTATGATTGACGAGTATCATAATAATGGTGTAACGATGTACACACCGAATGGAAGTGAATAATTTTAACTTTCTGAAGCTGATTAAAACGCAATTCGTAAATTTGACAAAAAAAATAAAAACACATGGCTACGCGCAATTGGACAAGCATAAAAGAATACACGGATATCAAATTCGAATTTTTCGAAGGTATTGCAAAATTGACAATTAATCGACCAAGAGTTTACAATGCATTTCGACCAGAAACGAATATGGAATTGTTAGATGCAATGAATATTTGTCGAGAACGAAATGACATTAGTGTTATCGTATTAACTGGTGCAGGAGATAAAGCTTTCTGTTCTGGTGGTGATCAAAATGTGAAAGGAATTGGTGGTTATATTTCTGAAAATGGTGTTCCTAGATTGAATGTTTTGGATTTACATAAAGCCATTCGTTCAATGCCGAAGCCAGTTATCGCAATGGTAAACGGTTATGCAATTGGTGGTGGACACGTTTTACATGTTGTGTGTGATTTAACGATTGCTTCTGAAAATGCTCGATTCGGTCAAACAGGTCCAAAAGTAGGAAGCTTTGACGGTGGATTTGGTTCATCTTATTTGGCACGTTGTGTTGGACAGAAAAAAGCGCGCGAAATTTGGTTCTTGTGTGAACAATATACTGCTGAAGAAGCGGAGAAAATGGGAATGGTTAACAAGGTTGTTCCATTTGATCAATTAGAAGACACAACTGTTGCTTGGTGTAAAACAATCATGAAACGCAGTCCATTAGCAATTCGAATGATTAAGCGTGGATTAAATGCAGAGTTAGATGGTCAACACGGTATCATGGAGTTAGCAGGCGATGCAACGTTGATGTTCTATTTAACAGAAGAAGCACAAGAAGGCAAGCATGCATTTCTAGAAAAACGTGACCCAGATTTCCAAAAATTCCCTAAATTCCCTTGATTTTGAATAAAATTCTTCGATATCGACTTTTAATTTTACTTGCACTTATTGTATTTACAGGAGTTGGATTTTCATATAATTCAGGTAAGTGTAAAGATGAAGAACGTCCATATCGTGAATACAAAACAAAATATGTTATTGTTTTAATTATTGATGGACCACGTTATTCGGAAACATTTGGTGATTCAACTTGTCAGTATATTCCTAATTTATCTAAGGTTCTTGCACCTCAAGGAGTTTTGATTAAAAACTTCAAAAATAATGGTACAACTACGACAAATTCTGGACATACTGCAATTTGCACAGGTAACTATCAAAGTGTGAAAAATGATGGTTCTGAGTTGCCAAAATATCCATCTATGTTTCAATACTTTTTGAATGAGAAAAATTTGGATTCAACGCATGCTTGGGTCATTACAAGTAAAGGTAAATTGAATATTTTGGCAAACACCAAAAACAATAAATGGGCAAACAAAAATACCCCTTCACAGTATTGCGGTGTTGACGGTAAAGGTGAAGGATATACGAACGATGCCTACACTTGGCGCGATGCACAGACCATTTTGAAAAAACACCATCCAGAATTGGTGTTGATCAATTTACTTGAAGTTGATGTGAGAGGTCACCAAAATGAATGGCCAGAGTATTTACAGGCTATAAAGACAACAGACAACACGGCATTGAATTTATGGAATTTCATTCAAAACGATTCAATTTATAAAGACAATACAACTCTAATAATAACAAACGATCATGGTCGTCATACTGAAGGACATAAAAATGGTTTTGTGAATCATGGAGATAATTGCGAGGGATGTCGGACGATTTATATGGTTGGTTTAGGTCCTGATTTCAAAAAGAATCTAGTCTTGGATGGAGAATATGATCAATTGGATATTAGTGCAACAATTGCAGAAATGTTGCATTTCAAAATGACAACATCGAAGGGGGAAATCATGGATTTAATATTTAATTAAAAAAGGTCAGCATTAAGCTGACCTTTTTTATTATACCGAGTAACGAATTATTTTTTGAAATAATCTGCTACTACTAAATCTTTTGTGCCATGCGTCCAAGAGTAGAAACCTTCTCCTGTTTTAACTCCTTTTTTACCAGCAGTTACCATGTTTACTAATAACGGACATGGAGCATATTTAGGGTTGCCAAATCCTTCGTGAAGTACTTCTAAAATTGCTAAACACACATCTAAACCAATAAAATCAGCTAATTGTAGCGGACCCATTGGGTGAGCCATACCCAATTTCATAACTGTATCAATTTCCTCAACACCAGCAACACCTTCAAATAACGTGATGATTGCTTCATTGATCATTGGCATTAAAATTCTATTTGCAACAAAACCAGGATAATCATTCACTTCAACAGGAACTTTTTTCAAGTTGCGTGATGTTTCCATGATTAATTGAGTTACTTCGTCTGAAGTTGAATAACCACGAATAATCTCAACCAATTTCATTACTGGAACTGGATTCATAAAATGCATTCCAATTACTTTGTCCGGGCGAGTTGTTACCGATGCAATTTTCGTGATTGAAATAGAAGAAGTGTTCGAAGCTAAAATCACATCTGGTGAAGTGAATTTATCCAAATCAGCAAATATTTTCAATTTTAAATCAACGTTTTCTGTTGCTGCTTCAACCACTAAATCAACATTCTTAACACCTTCTTCCATTGAAGTGAAGGTTGTTAAATTCGCTAATGTTGCTGCTTTATCTGCTTCAGTGATAGCCTCTTTTGCAACTTGACGATCTAAGTTTTTAGAAATTGTCGCCATTCCTTTGTCCAAAGATGCTTGTGAAATATCAATCAAAGAAACCTTATAACCAAATTGAGCAAATACATGCGCAATTCCATTTCCCATTGTTCCCGATCCAATTACTGCTATATTTTTCATTGTGTTTTCGTTTTGTTAGGCAAATATAGCAATGTCATTTTGCTTGAACCATTGTTTTTAGATTTAATTGTAAACCGGAATACTATTCAATTGAATTAGTGTAATTTTATCAAATGAATTGGAATGAAAAATCAATTGTTTTTTACGACGGAGATTGTGGATTTTGCAATCATGTTGTTCGATTGGTTTTGAAATTTGAGAAAAAACCGGAAATCTACTTTTGCGCCTTGCAATCAAACTTTGCTAACGATTTTTTTCTTGCCAATCACGGGCAATTGCCCAGTTTAGAAACGTTTTATTTCTTCACGGATTATCAATTGTATTCACAATCGAATGGAGCATTGGCGTTGGTGCGTAAATTGAAATTCCCGTTTCCACTAATTCAATTTTTTAGAATTATTCCTGTTTGCCAGCGAGATCAGTTATATCGTTTTATCGCTAAAAGACGCCACCGCATATCGAAAGGATATTGTTTGGTTCCAACAAATGAGCAAAAAGCACGTTTTCTTGCTTAATTATGAAATGTTTTAAATATGCTAATCAACTTTTCTGGTGGAACAACCTTGTTTTCATAGTTATTCATGATTGTCAAAACTTCATTTGTCGCATTTGGATGTAAGCCCATTTTCATTCCTAATTCACGAATATAATCAAGCTCTTCTGGTGCCATGTCAGCATCCACATTCATGATCAAGATCAAACGCTGAAATTGCAAAATTCGTTCACCTTCTAATTTGGGTGGGTGAAAAGCGATGTATTGCTCGAACAAAAGTTTGAAATCTTCTTTTGAAACACCCATTTGTTGAGCAAGAATCAATAAAAAATCAAATTCAATTTCACGAACTTCATCGTCTGCTTTCGCCATTTTAATTAGCTCAGCTAATAAACTTAAGCGTTCCTTATTGTTGTCTTCTTCCATTTTAATTAGGTTTAGTTGGTATAATCAATTTCAAAAAACCCTTCTGTTAGCATACACACTTTTTGAAGGTGTTCGGGCATTTCAGCTTCTGTCCAAGGTTGAGTCGCTCCATATGTGTGATTAGATTCTTCAATCTCAAATAAACGCGTTTTCAACCAAGTTGCTAGTTGTCTTCCTTCTTCAATCTCAACAGAAGTATCCAAGTCTCCATGAATCACTAATGTTGGTTTCGTTGAATTTAGACACGCATGCTCAATGTTTAACAAATCTCTATTGGCATCAAAATCTTCGAATTGCGAATAGGAGTGCGGCATTTTTTGTAAGGTACGACTGTTTTCTGTATAGCGTGTGCCTTGCGTTTTCCATACTTCTAATTGTTTTCCAGTTGGGAAACGTTTTTCAATATCACAAATTGCTGACCAAGTAACAATACGCTGAACACGAGGATCATTCGCTTTTAAAAGCACAATTCCACCGCCACGTGAATGGCCAACTAAATAAATTTCTGGTAAGGTGTCAAACTGTGTTTCAATCCAATCCAATACAGCATTTAAATCTGCTAATTCATTCGTATATGAATTTTTAGCAAATGCCTCTAAATCTGGAAAATCAATAGGATTTTCAACGGTTCCGCCATTGTGGGAAACATTGAATTTACAAAAACCATATCCTTTTGCAACAAATTGGTTTTGCACTAAATTCCAACATCCCCAATCCTTATAGCCCATGTAGCCGTGCATAAAAACGATTAATTGATTGTTGAAATTACTAGGTATAACTAAATCCAAAAGGCTTTTTCGACCATTCGCACCTGTATATTGCTGATTAATAAGTGTTCTTTCCATGTTAATCCCAAAAATAACATTTTCATTAAAAAACACGTTGATTTTACTATCTTTACCTTGCAAATTTTGAAATTACCTGCATGAAAATATCAGCGTCCATTTATTCTGACAAAAAAAGGTCTTTACCTGAAGTTATCACTGATTTAGTGGATCACCAAGTGGATTTATTGCATGTAGATTGTAATGATGATTTAGCTGTTTTTGATGACATTCAATTGATTCGTTCGATGTGTAACTTGCCAATTGATTTGCATATTATTACGAAGGATCCTGCTAAGTATTTCGATTTATTGCGCCAAAATCCTGTTGAATACATCACATTTCAATTTGAAGATTTACCCGGGAAATTGGAAATTCCTTCAGATATTACTGGAAGAAAAGGTTTGGCAATCATAACACCAACGTCTATTGCCGCATTTGATGAATACGAAAACTTTGATTTTATTTTAATCATGGCGACAATTCCAGGACAAAGTGGTGGCGTTTTTGATAAAATTAACTTCTCCAAGATTCGTCAGTTTAGAAAAAAATATCCAGCAAAATCAATTCATGTTGATGGTGGAGTGAACGGTGAAGTTTCGTTTATTTTGAGAAATATGGGCGTTAGTTCGTCTGTTTCTGGTTCCTATTTATTCAACGCGCCTAGTATTGGTCACGCCTTGATGAATTTAACGAAACGAGAAATTGAATCACAATTCCATGTGGGTGATTTTATGATGCCATTGGATGAATGTCCAGTTGTCAATTATGAATCGATGGATCTGAGAACAACCTTGCAAACGATTGAAGACGGTAATCTTGGATTCTGTTTGGTGGTAGATAATAATGAGAAATTGGCAGGAATCGTTTCCTCAGCAGATATTCGAAAAGGTGTGTTGAAAAACTTAAGTGATTTAAATGCGCTTGATGCTAAATCAATGATGAATGCATCGCCTGTTTCAATTTTAGATAGTTCAACAGTTGTGGAACTGTTACAAACAATTAAAAAATGCGCATTCCCAGTGATGTACTTACCAGTGTTAAAAAACGATGGAAAAGCGGCTGGAATTGTTAACTTTGTGCATCTTATCAAAGGAGAATTATGATATTACATTTAAAATCATCTGTTTCACAACAAGATGCTGCGGCTTTAGCAGAACAAATCAAAGCATTTCACATTACTTCAAATGGAACAAATATTCTAATCACTGGCTCAGGTGTAAAAGAAGTTCCAACTAGCATAGAAAACAGTGTTGACCAATTTTGGGTGTTCCCAAATGACATGCAATTAGCATCCAGAAATTACCGATCAGAAAAACGTGAAGTGAAAATTGGAAACGTTTCAATTGGTGGAAACACAGGAAATACCTTATTAATTGGTGGACCTTGTTCAGTTGAATCGGAAGAACAAATTCGCGAGTCGTCTGAATTGTTAATCAAATTAGGATTGACAACTTTAAGAGGTGGCTGCTACAAGCCAAGAACAAGTCCATATTCGTTTCAAGGTTTAGGTCTTGAAGGATTGAAATTATTAGCTAAAATGCGTGAAGAATATGGTTTGAGTGTAATTACCGAAGCACGTGACGCAACGCACATTGATGAAATTATTGAATATACAGATGTTATTCAAGTTGGAGCAAAAGCAATGTACGATCAAGGAATTTTAAGAGCATGTGCTAAAACCAATAAGCCTGTTTTAATTAAACGAGGATTCGGAACAACTTTGCAAGAATTTGCGCAGGCAGCAGAGTTTGTGCTTTCTGGAGGAAATGAAAATGTTATTTTGTGTGAGCGCGGTTTACGTACATTCGAAACAGGAACACGTTTTACATTGGATTTATGTGGTGTTGCTTGGATGCAAGAATATACCAATCTTCCAATCATTTTGGATCCGTCGCATGCAATGGGTTATGCATATGGAATTCCAAATTTAGCGAAAGCATGTGTGGCAATGGGAGTTGATGGTTTGCTCATTGAAGCGCATCCAAATCCAAAAGTAGCGAAGTCTGATGCTTCACAGCAATTGGATCATGCACAATTCGAACAGTTATTGAATTCACTTCGTCCAGTTGCGGAAAGCGTTGGTTATAAAATGATTTAAGATGCATTTACAGCAAAATTTAAAAGGACTTTGTGCAAAATTCGGTGTTGATTACAACGAGTTTTTGAACGATTTAGACGTGGATGATGTCAACGAATTAACAGTGTACGATTTGGAAGCAGTGTGCGAAGAATATGACGTTGATATGTTGTCGTTGATTTTCAAACCGATGTATCGTCCTGATTTATGGAATAAGAAAATTGAAAAACTAAAATTGTTGGTATTGGATGTTGATGGTGTAATGACCGACGGCGGAATGTACTATACAGAAAGTGGCGATCAATTTAAAAAATACAATACCAAGGACGGAATGGCCATTCAACACTTGGCGAAAGATAATTTTCAAATGGCAATCATTTCTTCAGGATTCAAAGGTGAAATGGTAAAAGCAAGAGCTGAGCTTTTGGGAATTCAATTTTGCTATGTTGGACGTGATCCCAAAATGGAAATTTTGAAACAACACTGTGCTGATTTAGGAATTTCATTGGAAAATGTTGCTATTATTGGTGACGATATCAATGATTTGGAAATCATTAAAAATGTTGGTTTTTCAGCTTGTCCAAGTGATGCAGTAAATGCTGTGAAAGGACATGTTGATGTTGTATTGACAAAAAAAGGAGGTGATGGATGCGTTAGAGAATTCATCGATTCATATATATTAAAGCAACCATTATCTTAAGAGATTCACAATGGAAAAAATTAAAATTGGCATCATTCGAGAAGGAAAAGTACCACCGGATCACCGTGTACCACTTACTCCAAAACAATGTAAATCGATTCAAGCGATTTATCCGAATGTTGAAATTGTTGTTCAGCCAAGTCCAATTCGCGCATACAAAGATGAAGAGTATGCTGCTGAAGGAATGAAGTTGAATGAAGATTTGAGTTCTTGTGACATTATCATGGGAGTGAAAGAAGTGAATATTTCAGATTTAATTCCGAATAAAAAGTTCCTATTCTTTTCACACACATTGAAAAAACAGCCGTATAACAGAGATTTGTTGCGTGCTATTTTAGAGAAGAAAATTCAACTGATTGATTACGAAACCATCAAGAACAAACAAAATAAACGTGTAATTGGCTTTGGTCGTTATGCTGGAATTGTTGGCGCTTACAATGGTTTCCGTGCAATGGGATTAAAAACAGGTTTGTTTGAAATTAAGCCAGCAAATAAGTGTGCTGATCGCAAAGAGATGGAAGCTGAAATGTCGAAAATCGTCTTGCCAGATAATACAAAAATTGTTTTGACAGGCTTTGGTCGAGTAGGACATGGAGCGAGAGAAATTATTGATATTTTGCCTATTAAAGAAGTGACACCTGATGAGTTCATGAAAAACAAATTCAATGAGCCTGTGTTCACACATTTAGAAGTAGAAGATTATTACGGAAGAAAAGATGGGAAACCATTTGATAAGTCCGAATTTTATTCAAACCCTGAGTTGTACAAATCAACATTTACACGCTTTTTACCCGAAATGGATATGTATATTCCTTGTCATTTCTGGAGCAATCGTTCACCGTTCATTATTACGCGTGAAGATTTGAAAAACGAAAATTTACGCTTGAGTGTTGTTGCGGATATTTCGTGTGATATTGATGGCCCTGTTGCTTGTACCATTCGTCCAAGTAAAATTGCTGATCCAATATATGGTTATGATCCAATTTCTGAAACGGAAGTTGATTTTAAAACTGAAGGATCTATTGCGGTTATGGCCGTTGATAATTTACCATGTGAATTACCACTGGATGCTTCCGAAGATTTTGGAAATGAATTAATGCGTCACGTTTTACCAGCTTTGTTGAAGGAAGATCCAGACAACATGATTGGTAGAGCAAGTGAAACCACTACCGATGGACAATTAACAGAATATTACAGTTATTTGCAAGATTACGTTGACGGAAAAGAATAAACGCAAGTTCAATTGAAAAGGTAAGTTTATGGAAAAAGGAAATAAGAAAATAATACGTGGTTGGGTAATGTATGACTGGGCAAACTCGGTATACAATTTAGTTATCTCCTCAGCTATTTTTCCTATTTTTTATGATTCACAAACAAAACATGCGTATGCTGCATCAAAAGGATATTTAGATGGTGATGGACTTGTTGATGTAAAGATGATAAAGGAGCATGAAACGGTTTTAGTAAATTTCTTTGGTACTGAATTATCTTCCTCAGTTTTATATTCATTCGTTTTATCAGCATCTTTCCTTGTTGTTTCATTTTTGTCACCTTTACTTTCGGGTGTTGCTGATTATACTGGCAGTAAAAAGAAATTTCTTAAATTTTTCTGTTATTTGGGTTCTTTTTCTTGCATGAGCCTTTTCGCTTTTGATCCTTCAAGGCTTGAATTAGGAATGCTTTCTGTTTTTCTTGCAAGTATTGGTTATTGGAACAGTTTGGTTTTTTACAATGCTTTTTTACCTGAAATTGCCGAAGTTGAAGATCATGATAGAATATCTGCACGTGGTTTTTCAATGGGATATATTGGTTCGATGACATTGTTAGTTATCTGTTTGGCAATCATAATGGGAATAGGTAAAGAATATACAAGATGGAGTTTTGTATTAGTTGGGCTTTGGTGGATTGGTTTTAGTCAGATTACATATCGTGCTTTGCCGAATAATGTCTACAACAAAACACCTGAGAAAGGCTATATCTGGAAAGGCTTCAAAGAATTACTATTGGTTTTCAAAGAATTCAAAAAAACGAAACGTTTGAAACGCTATTTGTTGGCATTTTTCTTTTTTAATACAGGTGTTCAAACCGTAATGTTGATGGCGACTATTTTTGCCAATAAAGAAATTACTTGGCCAGAAGGAAGCGGATCTTCTGGATTAATCATCGCTATTCTTTTGATTCAAGTACTTGGTGCTTTGGGTGCGTTTATCATGTCACGCGTTTCAAGTAAAATTGGAAATATTCGCACATTGTTTATTTCTGTTTCTATTTGGATTGTAATTTGTTTGGGTGCATTTTTCATTAAAACTCCTGTTGAATTTTACATTCTTGCAAGTTCAGTTGGACTTGTGATGGGCGGAGTACAGGCAATTGCGCGATCAACCTATTCGAAATTTTTACCTGAAACTACCGACCACGCGAGTTACTTTTCATTCTTCGATGTTACAGAGAAAATTGGAATTGTATTGGGAACATTGTTCTTCGGCTTAATGGAATTCTGGACAGGTTCTATTCGCTATTCAGTTGCATCTGTTGCGTTTTTCTTTGTCTTTGGATTGATTTTCTTGATGTTTGTTCCAAAACACGAAAGAGAATTGGAAGCGCAGCATTAAGTAGTTCGAAACTTTTAGGCTATAAAAAAAGGTTAACACCGAAGCATTAACCTTTTATCTTTTATTCTGAAATTTATTATTTCTTGTAGAACGGTAATTTAACAACTTTCGCTTTCACACCTTTCTCACGAATTTCAATGAAGATTTCGCTTTCTAATGCAGCATTTTCTGTTGTAACATATCCAAGTCCAATTCCAAGTTTCATAGATGGCGACATTGTTCCTGATGTCACTTTACCAATTACATTTCCATTTGCATCTTGAATAGGGTAGTCGTGACGTGGAATTCCGCGGTCAACCATTTCAAACGCAACCAATTTACGTTTAACACCCGCTTCTTTTTGATTTTTCAAGAAATCTGAATCTGTGAAGTCTTTCGTGAATTTTGTAATCCATCCCAATCCTGCTTCAAGTGGAGAAGTTGTATCGTCGATGTCATTTCCGTATAAGCAGAATCCCATTTCCAAACGTAATGTATCACGCGCAGCTAAACCAATTGGCTTAATTCCAAAATCAGCTCCAGCTTCAAATACTTTGTCCCAAACGTGATTTACATCCTCATTTTTAACATAGATTTCAAAACCACCTGACCCAGTGTATCCTGTTGCAGAAATCATTACATTCTCAATTCCAGCAAATGTTCCATGAGTGAAAGTGTAATACACCATGTCTTTCAAATTCACATCCGTTAACGATTGCATTGCTTCAGCAGCTTTCGGTCCTTGAATAGCCAATAATGAATAAGCGTCAGAAAGATTTTCCATTTCAACGCCTAAGTCGTTCAATGAAGAAATCCAATTCCAATCTTTCTCAATGTTAGATGCATTTACAACAATGAAAAATTCATTCGCGCTAACACGGTAAATAATCAAATCATCAACGATTCCACCTTTACCATTTGGCATACATGAATATTGTGCTTTTCCATCAAACAAAACAGAAACATCATTTGATGCAAATTTCTGAATCAACGCTTCAGCATTTGGTCCACGCAAAACGAATTCACCCATGTGAGAAACGTCAAAAACACCAACAGCATTACGAACTGTTTCGTGCTCAACATTCACACCTTCGTATTGAACAGGCATGTTATATCCAGCGAAAGGAACCATTTTTGCTCCCAAAGCGATGTGTTTGTCAGTTAAAGCAGTATTTTTCATTTGTATAAATTTTGTGTCAAAAGTAAGATTTTAATTGAGATTTTAGTGATTTCTATTGAGTTTTACTTAAATAGTTCAGCCAATTCTTTTCCAACCAAAGTTCCGATTGCAACGCCCATTCCGCCCATTCGAACTCCGATGCCAATTTTATCGTCAATCTTTTCGATGATTGGTGCTTTGGTTTGTCCAACGCCCATGATTCCTGCCCATTGATATTCAATTGAATAAGATTGGTTCGGTAAAATAACAGTTGAAAGTAATTTTTCTAAAGCTGCCATAATTTCTTGACTCGTTTCAAGTTGAGTTGTTGTTTCAGCTTCAAAGTTCAAATTGCGTCCGCCTCCTAATAAAATTCGATCCTCAACATTTCTGAAATAATAATATCCTTGCTGATAATGAAAGGTTCCTTTTACTTTCAGGTCTTCAATTGGAGTGGTAACCAATACTTGAGCGCGTGCAGGCAATACATCTCGATTCGGAATAAATTGTTGTGCAAATCCATTGGTGCAAATCAATACATTTCGCGCTTTCATGTAGCCGATTGACGTTTGAATTCCAACGTTGTATAAATGTGTTTGCAGGGCAATTGCCTCTATTCCGAACAAACAATTAATTCCTTTATCAATGGCAATTTGATAGAGTTTTGTAATCAATTTACCAGTGTTAATTTGTCCTTCCAAGCGATTGTAAAAACTCGTTGCTAAACCTTCAAGTCCAAATTTTTCAGCGCAATTTGCATCTTCAGAATAAACATCCTTTTCGCCTGTAATTTTTTCCAATTGTTCATTTAGATAAGGAAGCTGTTTTCGGATGTTTTCTAATTGATCTGCTTCTTCAGGAAGAATTAAATCCCAAGAACCGTTCACTTCTAATTCGAAATTTTCTTCACCAACTAAACGCTTTAAATTCTGCAAACCATCCCAACGCTTTTTGACTGTTGAAAACACTTGTTTTTCGTCCGATTTTGTTAAATCATCGAGTAATTCGGTAACACTTCCAAAACAGGCAAAACCAGCGTTTTTTGTGCTCGCACCGCTAGGTAAAAATCCTCGTTCAAGGACTAGTATTTTTGCCGTTGGATGTAAATTTCTCAACTCAATAGCCGTTGATAAACCGACAATTCCTGCTCCGATGACAACAAATTCATTGTCTTCAAAATACGTTTTGCGTTCCCAAAAGCTTAATTGTTCAATGTTTAATGGATTCATAGGGCAATTAATTGAACATTTTTAGTCATATTTGTATATAATTTGATGTCAAATTTAAACCAAATCTGTAACTAGGTGTACAGCGGTACGTTTAAACCAAAAATATGAAGCAATTTTTGTCTTTTTTATTCCTTTGTTTGAGTTCTTTGAGCTTTGGGCAAACTATGAAATTCCATGTCGATGGAACCATTAAAAATAGTTCTTTGGCTAAACCAGAAGCGGGCATTATTGTAGAACTACAGCAGAATGGATCTAGCATGGGACAAACTGTATCTGCCTCAAATGGAAAATATGATTTGAATGGTTCTGTGGATGTTTCAAAACCATTTTCAGTTGTATTTAAAAAAGATGGATTTTACAGTAAAACGATTGCATTTGATTATTCTAAAGTTAATCCAGAAGATTTTCCCGCAGGAGATTTAAGTCCTTGGAAGAATTCAGCGACAGATATGTACCCTAAAACCATTCCTGCTGATTTATCCTTTTTGGAAACAGAGCCAGTGGCTAAATTTGGTAATGGTTCAGATCCAAACATTCAAAATTCTTACACAACGTCTATTAAAAATAAAATTGATAAATTAATTCTTGAAGCAGAAACTAAAAAGACAGCCGACGAAGCAAAATACCAAGCCGCAGTAACCGCTGCTGATGCATTGTACACTCAAAAGAAATACGAAGACGCGCTTGCTAAATATGAAGAAGCGAATGGTATTAAACCAAAAGAAGCGCATCCTATTCAACGCATTACTGAACTTGATGCCTTAATTGCCGCGAATAAAAAAGCAAATTTAGAAAGCCAATTAGCGGATACAGAATACCAAAATTTGATAACTGCCGCGAACACATTGCGTGATCAAAAGAAGTATGAATTGGCAATTGAAAAGTACAAAGAAGCCTTGGCTAAACGCGATGAGCAAATGCCAAAGGATCAAATTGCTGCATTGGAAAAGATTTTGGCTGATCAGCTAAAGGAAAAAGAAAATGAAGCGAAATATCAAGAGGCAATTAAGAATGCCGATATAATGTTTAACCAAAAAACATACGGTAAAGCAAAAGAAAAATATACGCTTGCAACGCAACTAAAACCTTCAGAGCAATATCCAAAAACGCGACTTCTTGAAATTGAGAAAAAATTAGCAGAGCAAAATGTTGCGAATGAGAAAAAAGTAAAATACGAAGAAGCGTTAGCTGCTGCTGATGCTTTATTTGGTGAACAAAAAATTGAAGAAGCAAAAGCAAAATATACTGAAGCATTAGGTTATGAACCAGCTTCAACTTCTGCTGAAGAAGGAATACAAAAATGTAACACCATCTTAGCTGAAAAAGCGAAAGAAAAAGAAAAAGCAGAGAAAATTGCAAAACTTTTAACCGAAGGTGGAACCTTACTTACAGGAAATAAATTGCAGGAAGCAAAGGCAAAATACACTGAGGTTTTGACTTTGGACAATACAAATGCAGAAGCAACGGCAAAAATTGCTGAAATTGAAACAAAATTGAAAGATGCGGCTGCCTTAGCTGAAAAAGAAGCGCAATTCACGAAATTAGTGACGGAAGGTGATGTAGCAGTAAAAGGTTTGAAATATGCGGATGCAAAAGCAAAATATGAAGCAGCATTAGTCATTAAAACAGATCCTGCAACCCAAACAAAATTAGACGGTGTTAACACCAAATTGAATGATTTAGCATCAGCAGCTGAGAAAAAACAAAAATTTGATCAAGCAATGATAGATGCAGACGCATTGTTTAAAGATAGTAAATGGGAAGAAGCTAAAGCGAAATACAATGAAGCAATTGCACTTGATGGAGCAGCTGCTTTACCAAAAGAAAAGGTAAAACAATGTGAAGCAAAATTATTGGCTTTATCGAAAGACAAAGAGAAAACTGAAAAGATTACAGCTCTTTTGGCTGAAGGAAATCAATTGTTCACTGCTGAGAAATGGAATGAATCAAAAGCTAAATATACAGAAGTAATTGGTTTAGATGCTGCGAATGTAGAAGCGAAAAATCAATTGGCAGAGATTGCTAAAAAACAACAAGAGGCAGCAGATAAAGATGCTCAGGAAGCTAAGTTTAAAAAATTAGTTGCTGATGCAGATGCTTTTTCGACTGGATTAAAATATGCTGAAGCTAAAGCGAAATATGAAGAGGCATTAAAGTTGAAAGCGGATGCTCCAACTCAATCAAAGTTAGATGGTGTTCTTGCTAAAATTGCTGAACAAGAAACTTTAGGAGCTGAAGCTGCTGCGAAAAAACAAAAGTTTGATCAAGCAATGGCTGAAGCGGATGCCTTGTTTAAAACTGAGAAATGGGAAGAAGCAAAGGCGAAATACAATGAAGCTATTGCTGTAGATGCAACAGCAGCATTACCGAAAGAAAAAGTTAAATTGTGTGACGCGAAGATTTTAGAGCTTTCTAAAGACAAAGAAAAAATAGAGAAAATTAATACGCTTTTAGCAGATGGAAATGCGTTGTTTGGAGCTGAGAAATGGGCGGAATCGAAAGTGAAGTACAATGAGGTATTAGCGCTTGACGCAGCAAATGCTGAAGCGAAAAAGCAATTAGAAGAAATCGCCAAAAAACAACAAGAAATTGCTAACCTGGAAGCAAACACTGAGAAATTTAACAAATTGGTTGCTGAAGGTGATGGTTTAAGTAAAGCAACGAAATACCAGGAAGCAATTGCTAAATACCAAGCCGCAATTGCAATTAAAGCAGATGCTGGGGTTCAATCTAAGATTGATGAAGCCAACGTTAAACTGAAAGAACTTGCTGACAAAGAATCAGTGGAAGAGCAATTTCAACGTTTGAAATCAGAGGGAATGAAATTGGCAGCTGAACAAAAAAATCAAGCAGCGAAAGATAAATTAGTTGAAGCGCAAACATTGAAAGCAGATCCAATTGTTGCTGCTAAAATTAAGGAGTTAGAAGATAAAATTAACGCTGATATTGAAGCTGAAAAAGCAGAAAAAGAATATCAAACTATTTTAGCAGAAGCAAAAACAAAAGAGTCTGCCAATGACCTTGATGGTGCAATAGCAAAATACACAGAAGCACTAACGAAAAGACCTTCAGATCCTTTTCCAAAAGGAAAAATTGAAGATTTGAAAGTGCTTAAATTGAATAGTGTCAATCAAAATGAAATTGATGCAAAATATGCTGAGTACATTAAGAAAGGTGATGAGTTAGTTGCACAAGAAAAATTCCTTGATGCGATTCAACAATATAATTTAGCGAATGCTCAAAAACCTGATGCTCCAGAAGCAGTAGCAAAAGCAAAAGAAGCAGAACGTTTAGAGAAAGAAAAACATGATGCAGGTGAACAAGCTTATGTGAAGATTCTAACGGTTGCTCAAACGAAGATTGATGAAAAGGATTACACAAAAGCACGTGAATTGGCAGAGCGTGCTTTAAACGGTCGTCCTACAGATCCAAGACCAAAAGAATTGCTAAGAAAAATTGCTGAACTAGAATTGGCTGATAAAAATTATACGGCTAAAATGAAGGAGGCTGAAACATTTGCCTCAGCCAAAGATTATCAAAAAGCATTGGTGGCATTTGAGCAAGCAAAAATTATTAAACCGTCTGAAGAACAGCCTCAAAAGCGAATTGATGAAATCAACACACTTGTAAATGGGTTGATGGATCAACAAGCAAAAGAAAAATTGTACTTGGACCACATGGCCAAAGGTGGTATAAACCAAGCTGCGAAAAGTTATGAGCAAGCACTTTCTCATTATCAAAATGCCTTATCTGTTAAACCAGGTGATAAAGCAGCAAGTGATAAAATCAGTGAACTTCAACAAATATTAGATGATTTAGCAAACAAAAACAAATCGGAACTTGATAAGAAAAATCAATTTGAAGCATTTATTACTGCTGGAGACAATGCCTTTTCGTCAACAAGTTATCAGGATGCGATAACGAATTACAAAAGTGCATTGCAAATTGACAACACTAATCTTTACGCTAAAAAGCAAATTGAAGAAGCAGAGAATCGTTTACGTTTAAGTGCTATCAGTGCTGCCGATATTGAGTATCAACAAATTATTACAAGCGCCAATGAGTATTTTAACTTGGCTTCTTACGATAAAGCGAAAGAAAAATACACAGAAGCATTAGGTAAACGTCCGTCAGATGCTTATCCAAAAGGACGACTTGCAGAAATTGATGCAATCTTGAACCCAGCGCTTGTGAAATCGACGACGCTTGAACCACTTGGTGATCCGTATGACAATTCAATCATGGATGGTTATGCCGCATTGGTTAAAGCTGATTTAGAAAGAAAAAATCTTCAGGCCACAGAAGTTCTTACACAAGTTGAACAAGTTGTTGTGACGCAAGATGAGCTGATGACAGATAAAGTCTCAGATCAACAAGAAACAACAAATGAAATCTATTTGCTTCGAAATAAAATTGCCATCGATGAATTGGAGGATGATATTAATCGTCAAGGTACGGTTGATGTTTTAAGACAAGAGGAGCAAACAAGAAACAATGAAACGATTGAAGCTGATGGCTATGAAAAAGCTGAGAATTTGAGATCGAAAGAAACAATTCATGAAGCCTTAGTTTCAACTGAAAACGAAAATACAACGCGTGATGGAGTTCATTTAGATAATACAGAAAAGTTAACTTCTATTACTTTAACGCAAGCGGAATTGATTCGTCAACAGGCAGAAGCAGATGCTTTGGTTAATGTAAACGCTGATCAAACAATTGATGATGTTAAAATGTCAATTGCAGAAAGTGATGATAATCGTGCTGAAGAGCGTTTGAAAATAAAGGAGCAAGTTAAAGTTTTACAAGTTGCAAATGCAGACAAAACTGATGCTTTAACAAATTCAAAAACAGATCAAGTTCAAACGACTAAAAAAGGAATTGAAGATGTTAAAATAACAGCGAGTGAACTTGAAAAAGATGGTGCTGTTCAGACTGAAAGCAATGAGAATCAACTTAAAGTGATTGAAATTGAAGTGAACAATGGTGTTCAGAATTTGGAAAATAAACAAACTGAAAGTTCGTATGAATTGAATAGAGGAGTTGAGTTGATTAATTTATCGATCGAAGAAAATAAAGTTGAAAGAGATTTGAATCGTTTACAAACGGATGCGACTTTAAGAGACGAAAGTTTAGCAATCGAAGAAAAACAATTTGAAGATTATTCAAACGAAACAGTAAAATATTTACAAAACAAGAATCAGATAAATAATGCTGTAGCAACAACAGTTCAAGTAGATGAAATCGCGGAAGATAAACATGCAATCAAAGTTGAAGAGGTTAAGAAAATCGACAAAAACATGGCGATTGTCAATGTAGAATCCGATTTGACAGATGAGCAAATGCGCCAAAAAGCGAAGTCAACGATTGTTGTTGCGAATACAGCTGCGGAGTTAACTTCAACAACATCCACTCAAAAACAAGAAAAAAATGCTTACAAAATGTCTGATGTAAGTAAAGCAAAAGAGTCTGAACAAAATGGACAAGAAACAAAAGATATTGACAAACATTATGACGCTCAAAAGCAATTATATGGAGTCGACAATACCAAACCGGCAAAAGTAATCGTTGCAAATACATTGGGACAAGAATATCCAGAAGGGGTAAGTCAAGAATCATTTACTCAATCAGATGAGAATGGATTGATGACGGCAATTATTACGCGTAGAGTAGTTGTGATTAATGGACAAGGAAATGTTTATGTTAGAACACAAACGTTGAACTCAATTACCTACACAAAAAACGGTGAAGCATCAACTGAGTACGTGTGGCAAAAAGAAACGCAAAGTTCAAAATTAGAAAGACATTTTTAAGGTTTTATTCAACGTTCGTTGTCAGTAACTCTTTGGAATGATTATTTTTTTACCTTTAAATTGATGTAAATTCACATCAGTAATGGAGACGAAAAAAATAATTATCATTCTTGCCACCATCAGTAAATTGATTCTATCTTTTTTACTGTTCATGTATTTCTGGAAAGCCGAGAATTTTATAGCAGTTAAGTATATTGATTTCTGGATCATCGTTTTCGCGATTATCTACATTCTTCTTCAGTTATTAACACGCAAATTATCCTCTGCACCACATTGGTGGGATTGGGTTTACTACTTCGGATTATTAGCAATAATGATTTCTTCAATTTTTATTTCAAACGAAACATTTAACGTATTTCATACACTTACGCGAATTGGAACGGTGTTATTAATCATTCCATTATTCGCAGATATCTATCAACTGTTTTTGAAAAAGAAACTCAAATGAACGTACATTTTATAGCAATAGGAGGAAGTGCAATGCACAATTTAGCAATCGCACTGAGTAGAAAGGGAGCAAATGTAACAGGTTCCGATGACGAGATTTTTGAACCTTCAAGAACACGTTTGGAGAAACAAGGAATACTTCCAGCTTCAATTGGTTGGGATGCAAATAGAATTTCAAGTGAATTAGATGCAGTAATCTTAGGAATGCATGCGCGTGAAGACAATCCGGAGCTAATCAAAGCCAAAGAATTAAACATTCCAATTTATTCCTATCCAGAATATTTATACGAACAAAGCAAAAACAAAACGCGTGTTGTTATCGGCGGAAGTCACGGAAAAACCACGATTACTTCAATGCTCTTGCATGTTGTTAATGAACTAGGAATGAACGTTGATTACATGGTTGGAGCTCAATTGGAAGGTTACGATTGCATGGTGAAATTGACTGAAGATGCTCCAGTAATGATTTTAGAAGGAGATGAATATTTGTCTTCTCCGATTGATCGAAGACCAAAGTTCCATTTGTATCGTCCGGATGTTGCTATTATCAGCGGTATTGCTTGGGATCACATCAATGTATTTCCAACGTTTGACAATTACGTTGATCAATTCGATATTTTCTGTTCCTTAATTGAACCGAATGGAACATTGATCTATAATACAGAAGATGAGGAAGTGAATAAACTTGGTGAAAAATACGCAACAAGTTTAAATGCAATTCCATATAAAACACCAACATACGAAGTTGCAGAAGAGGGAACACGCTTGTTTTTTGATGATGAAATATTCAATCTTAAAATCTTTGGTGGCCACAACCTACAAAACTTAATGGGTGCAATGCGCTTAGGTGAAGCAATTGGAATTGAACCAAAAGAATTTTTTAGAGCAGTGCAATCATTTACTGGAGCTGGAAAACGTTTACAAAAAGTAGCTGAAAAAGGTGCATTTACCATGTTTAAAGATTTTGCACATTCTCCGTCTAAATTAAAAGCAACAACAAAAGCAGTGAAAGAACAGTTTGCTGAGCGTCATGTTGTAGCTTGTATGGAATTACATACGTTTTCATCGTTAAAGAAAGAGTTTTTACCACATTATAAAGATGCAATGAAAATGGCTGATGAAGCAGTTGTTTATTACAGTCCAGAAGTGGTGAAACACAAAAAACTTGAACCAATTTCAAAAGAATTGGTAGCAGAAGGTTTTGGTGGAAATGTAATAGTAATGAATGAAACCGAAGAAGTGCTTCAATTCATTCGATCAAAAAAATGGAACAACGCCGTACTTTTGATGATGTCTTCAGGGAACTTCGATGGGATTAATTACGAAGCACTTGGTGAAGAATTATCCAATATTTGATTGTTTTCTTTCAATCGTTTGAATAAAATCTTTCTGAAAATCATTGTGACTAGTAAACTATAAATTGTTGCAAGAACAGTCAACGATAAAACTGAAAGAATAGCAGTGTTTTTTGCTGAAGCACCATTTTTATTATTGGCAATCAACTTCTTTTCGATTTGTTCCTTTGTCATCACTTCAGCGTCAGGCTGTGAAGCTTTGAATTCTTTCAATTGATCAGGGTCATTTACCATTTTGTGAATGGTCATTTCATTTTCTGCAATTTGATGCTTGTAATAATCTGGATTGATATTGTTGTAATAGATGTAGATAAAAACACTCACAATTACGACATATGGAAATCCAGCTGTCATTGCGTTTTTAATATCCAATAAAGCATTTGTTTCTTCTGTATCACGCATTTTTTGAATAAACAATCCAATAGCAATCGCAAGAAGCAAACCTAATATGTTTAATAAAACAGCTGGAGCAATTGATGAGAACCCAACCAAATGAAAAATCATTTTAACTCCAATCCAAGCAAATGCTGCAATAATTCCTGTTTTAACTGTGATACGCATAGTACAAAAAATAAAAATCCCGGTATGAAAATCACACCGGGACAAAAGTATAGTTTAATATCGAATTAACTGTTCATTGATACAAGGAATTCCTCATTTGAAAGGGTGTTTTCCATGTGATTTTTCATAAACTCCATTGCTTCAACAGGATTCATGTCAGCAATAAATTTACGAATCAACCAAATACGTTGAAGAACATCTTTACTTACCAATAAATCTTCACGACGCGTTCCAGATGCAGTGATATCGATTGCTGGATAAATACGACGGTTCGCAATTTTACGATCCAATTGTAACTCCATGTTACCTGTTCCTTTAAATTCTTCGAAGATTACCTCGTCCATTTTAGAACCTGTTTCAGTCAATGCCGTTGCAATAATTGAAAGCGATCCACCATTTTCGATTTTACGAGCAGAACCAAAGAAACGTTTTGGTTTATGTAAAGCATTTGCATCAACACCACCCGAAAGAACTTTTCCAGATGCTGGAGAAACTGTATTGTAAGCACGAGCCAAACGTGTAATTGAATCCAATAGAATACAAACATCGTGGCCACATTCTACCATACGTTTTGCTTTTTCCAACACCATATTGGCAACTTTTACGTGACGATCAGCTGGTTCATCAAATGTTGATGCAACAACTTCTGCGCGTACGCTTCTCGCCATATCAGTTACCTCCTCAGGACGTTCATCAATTAACAAGACAATTAAATATGTTTCAGGATGATTTGCTGCAATTGCATTGGCAACATCTTTCAATAACATCGTTTTACCCGTTTTTGGTTGCGCAACGATCATTCCACGTTGTCCTTTACCAATTGGTGCAAACAAATCCATTACACGCGTTGAAAGCGTCTCTTGTTTGTGTCCAGTTAATTTGAATTTCTCATCTGGAAACAAGGGTGTTAAATATTGAAAAGGAACACGGTCACGAATATATGATGGGTGACGTCCGTTGATAGATTCAACTTTTACCAATGGGAAGAATTTTTCACCTTCTCTTGGCGGACGAATTGTTCCTTTTACTGTATCTCCAGTTTTCAAACCAAACAATTTGATTTGACTTTGAGAAACATAAATATCATCTGGAGAAGGTAAGTAGTTGTAATCTGATGAACGCAAGAATCCGTATCCATCTTGAATTACTTCTAAAACTCCTTCTGCTGTAACAATTCCAACTAAATCATACGCATCGTCTGGTGTTTTGTCTTCAACAGGTTTGTTTTCGTGTTGAGGACGACGATTTTGTTGATTCGGATTATTATTGTTTTGATTGTTGTTATTTTGATTCGGATTGTTTCCTTGGTTGCGGTTTTGGTTCTGATTTGGATTGCGATTTTTCTCAAAACGCTCTCTTTTTTCTTGAACCGGTGCAACAACTTCTCCTTCTACTGCAACTGCTTCTTTCGCTTCACCTTCAACAGGCTCAACTTTTTCACTTGGTGTTTTGATAATTTCCAATAAGTTTCTTCCTGGACGATCTGTTCGTTCCGGACGATTCTTAGGTCCTTGTTGTTTTTTTACAGGTGCTTCAGCTTTCACTTCTTCAGCTGCTGGAGCAACTACTTCTGGAGCTTTGGCTTCTATTATTAGTGCTTTATCTTCAACTATTTCAACTGGTTCAGCTACAACTGATATTTTTTCTTCTGAAAATAAACTTGGCTGCTTTTTACCAATCTCAACCTTTTCAACACGTGTTCTTTTGCGTTTTGGTTTGTCTTCAGAAGACTCAGTTGAAACTTCAGGTGTAATTTCTGTTTTTACTGGTGCCGAAGAAACATCAGAAGCATTTCCTGTAAGTTGATTGATTAATTCGGCTTTTTTGTATGTGTCTGCATTTTCGATTCCAGCTGCTACTGCAATCACTCGCAAATCAGAAAGTTTTTTGCTTTCTAAATCTTTTTTATCCATAAAATACGGTAAAGGTATAATAAACTAATTTGGGGTATTTCAAAATTTTCTTTGGATTGTGAGGAAACAGAAAATTGTTCCTTTTTTGATGATGCAATAATACAAATAATCATTCAATTAACAATACAATCAAAAAAAACAATTTTAACTTCAAAATGTTCATAGTCAGACTAAAAATAAGTTTTCAATAAATAATATTGTTGTTGTATTAATTGAATTGACAAATTTTTGTGGATTTTAGTATCTTCACAACATGAAAATTTTTAAATCAATGTTCACCGTTTTCTGGTATGTTGTGATCTTCATGCATATTGGATTGGTATTTTTTATTCAAAGCTTTGTGCCAAACATGGATCCAACTGGATTTAAAATGGCACGTTTTCTATTAATTGCCTTGCTTTTTGTGATTGCATTTAAGCGCAAGAAATTGTCTTTGTGGATTTTCTCTTCCATGATTTTGGGAATAGAAGTGGGAATGGATTTTCCAGCGTTTGGACTTGAAATGGAACGTTTTGGCAAAATTTTCATTCGTTTGATTAAGTCACTTGTTGGACCGTTGATTTTTGCCACACTTGTTGTTGGAATTGCTGGACATTCCAATTTGAAACAGGTTGGACGTATTGGTTTAAAAAGTATTCTATATTTCGAAATAGTTACAACAATCGCTTTGTTTATTGGGCTTTTGGCGATTAATGTGTCGCAAGCTGGAGTTGGAGTTAAGAAGCAAGCAAGTCAACAGGAATTGGATAAATCCGCCGAATTATTAGAACAAACGAAGCAGCACAAAGACCATTTGATTGAAATTTTCCCAGAGAATTTCGCGAAATCAATGGCTGAAAATCAAGTCTTGCAAATCGTTGTTTTCTCTGTGATTTTTGCAATTGGTTTGAGCATGGTGAAAAATGTACAACACAAGAATACGATGTTGAGTTGGACAGAAAGCCTTTCTGAAGTGATGTTTAAGTTTACTGATATCGTAATGTATATTGCTCCTTTGGCTGTTTTTGGAGCACTTGCTAGCACGGTCGCCAAGTCTGGAGTCGGTGTGCTCTTTGATTTAATGAAATTGGTAGGAACATTATACGTTGCGCTAATTGTCTTTATAACAGTGGTTTTGGTTCCAATTGCTTTAATTGCGCGTATTCCTTTAATGAAATTTGTGAAGGCAATCACTGAGCCTGTTACTTTGGCTTTTGCTACAGCTAGTAGTGAGGCAGCGTTGCCAATTGCGATGGAGAACATGGAGAAATTTGGAGTTCCAAAGAAGATTGTTGCTTTCGTGCTTCCAACAGGCTATAGTTTTAACTTGGATGGAACTACTTTGTATTTATCGATGGCAACAGTGTTTGTGGCACAAATGGCTGGAATTCACCTAACTATTGGAGAACAAATTGGAATCTGTTTTACGCTTATGCTAACTTCTAAGGGTGTTGCAGGTGTTCGTGGAGCTTCCTTTGTGATTCTTGCTGGAACAGTTGGCGACATCGAAGGTTTGAATCCCGAAAGCGCAAGTATTATTCTTGCCGTGGACGCCTTGATGGACATGGGAAGAACCTCTGTAAACGTTCTTGGAAACTGTTTGGCATCTGCTGTAATTGCACGAAGCGAAAAAGAATTGTTCGTGAAAGAAGACGATTTGTTTGTAGAAAAAGCTTAATTGTTTTGTTAAACCATTTTCGGTTTCAAGAATTGTCCTGTTGAATTATCAGTTTGTTTGATTAATTCTTCTGGTGTTCCTGTAAACAAAATATTTCCTCCATTTTTTCCGCCTTCTGGCCCCAAATCAATAACATGATCTGCACATTTGATCACTTCTGTATTGTGCTCAATTACCACAATTGAATGACCAGCATCGATTAATGAATTGAAGGCAATAATCAATTTATCGATGTCGTGAAAATGCAATCCAGTTGTCGGTTCATCAAAAATAAATAGGGTAGAAGGCGCATTGATTCCTTTGGATAAGAAGGATGCTAGTTTAATGCGCTGTGCTTCTCCACCAGAAAGGGTACTTGAAGATTGGCCAACCTTCAAATATCCCAAGCCAACATTCACCAAAGGCTGAATTTTCTCAACAATTTTATCTTCCAGTTTATCTTTTCCTTCTTTAAAGAAATCTAAAGCAGTTTGAATGTCCATTTCCAATAAATCGGCAATGTTGATCCCTCTGTATTCAACTTCTAAGGTTTCTTGTTTATAACGTTTTCCAGAACACGTTTCACATTCTAGGTGAACATCAGCCATGAATTGCATTCCAACCGTGATTTCTCCTTCTCCTTCACACATTTCACAACGTCCGCCTTCCACATTGAATGAGAAAAATCCAGGTTTGTAGCCACGCATTTTTGCCAATGGCTGTTTTGCGAATAAATCTCGGATATCATCAAATGCTTTAACGTAGGTAATTGGATTACTTCTTGATGATTTACCAATTGGATTTTGATCCACAAATTCAATCGCTTTTACCAATTTTAAATCACCTGTGATTTGACCAAAATTCCCGATTGAATCACCAAATACGCCCAATTCTTTTCGTAAAGCTGGGTAAACAATTTCTTTAATCAAAGTCGATTTTCCAGAGCCACTAACACCGGTTACACAAACCAAATTGAACAATGGAATATCAACTGTAATGTTTTTCAAATTGTATTGACGTGCGCCTGTAATTGTAACTTTATTTTTTACCGCTCTTCGTTTTTTAGGAATCGGAATTGAACGTTTTCCAGTCAAATAATCCGCAGTTAAACTATTCGAAGCATGAATCAACTGATCGTGTTTTCCTTGAAAAACAACTTCACCACCAAACATTCCTGCCATTGGTCCAATGTCTAAGATTTCATCGGCAGCTTGCATCATTTCTTCTTCGTGTTCAACGACAATTACTGTATTTCCTAAATCGCGCAGATTATGAAGAACTTTGATCAATCGAGCCGTGTCTTTAGGGTGTAAACCAATTGAAGGTTCATCCAAAATGTACATAGAACCAACTAAACTGCTTCCCAAAGAGGTTGCCAGGTTGATACGTTGTGATTCTCCACCAGAAAGTGAATTCGATTGACGGTTCAAGGTCAAATATCCCAAGCCAACATCTTTCAAAAAGCTCAAACGACTAATGATTTCAGGCAAAATACGTTTTGAAACTTGACGATCATAATCGCTCAAATTCAAACCAGAAAACAATGCGTGACTTTCTTCGATTGGCATTAAAACAACATCTGTTATTGAATTGCCATCGACTTTTACGTAATTGGCATCTTTTCTTAAACGTGTTCCTTTACAATCCGGACATTCAGTTCTTCCTCGATAGCGCGAAAGCATCACACGGTATTGAATTTTATAGGTTTGACTTTCGACAAATTTGAAAAAACCATTGATTCCTGTAAAGTACTTGTTTCCGTTCCAAAGAACTTCTTTTTCTTTTTCTGTCAATTCTGAATAGGCGCGATGAATCGGGAAATCAAATTTCTTTGCATTGAAAACCAGTTCATTCAAGTATTCGCCCATCGATTCACCTTTCCAAGGCGCAACAGCACCTTCGTAAACTGATAAATTCTCATTTGGAATTACCAATGCAGGATCAATTCCTATTACTTGACCAAAGCCTTCACACGTTTTACACGCACCAAAAGGATTGTTGAACGTAAAGAAATGTTCATTTGGTTCCTGGAATTCCATTCCATCCAATTCAAAACGGTTGGAGAAATCTACTTTTGAAAAGTCCTTCATTAGAATAATCGAACAATCACCATGACCTTCTAAAAATGCTAGTGAAATTGAATCAGCATAGCGTGACTCGTTTTCTTCATTAAAAACAACCGATAAACGATCAATTACCAATAATGCATTTTCAATTCCTTTTGGATGATTAGCAATTGTTTCATCCAAGTCCAAAATCTCATTGTTCAACAACAAACGAATGTATCCTTGTTGCTTCAGCAAATCCAATTGACGTTCAACGCCATATTTTTCAAATCCATTAATTGAACAAACAATCAAGGCTTTTTCTCCTTCTGGCAAGGTCTTTAAATAATCAACGACATCTGAAACGCTGTGTTTTTTAACTTCATTTCCAGAAATAGGAGAGATGGTACGTCCAACACGAGCGAATAAGATTTTTAAATAGTCGTAAATTTCTGTTGTTGTTCCAACCGTAGAACGTGGATTACTAGAAATGACTTTTTGTTCAATCGCAACAGCAGGAGCAATTCCTTTAATATAATCAGTTTCTGGTTTATTTAATTTCCCTAAAAACTGACGGGCATAAGAAGATAAACTTTCGATGTAGCGACGTTGTCCTTCTGCATACAATGTATCAAAAGCCAAAGATGATTTACCAGATCCTGAAAGTCCGGTAATTACAGTCATTTTCCCATGAGGAATTGACACATCCATGTTTTTTAAATTGTGAACACGGGCACCTTTAACTTCAATAAATTTTTGTTTTGACATAACTGTTTGCGAAGGACTTCAAAGATAAAACAGTTTTAAGAAAGACTTGTTCTAAACGCAATAAAAAGAAAAAGTTTCATTTTTTTTTGGAAAATTCATTTTAGTTTGTACTTTAGCAAATATAATTCTAAAAAAACGGTCGCCTATAAAACACGTAT
>Ga0066414_1000036_pt1 | contig 33379 bp, 34 predicted proteins | sample LakWasMet20_HOW5_2_FD_59541 | JGI IMG/M metagenome (GOLD analysis project Ga0066414, IMG submission 59541) | Freshwater sediment methanotrophic microbial communities from Lake Washington under simulated oxygen tension - Sediment Metagenome 20_HOW5 | ecosystem: Environmental > Aquatic >...
TCCGCCACCTCGATATAATAATTTGCAATTTCCACAACCTCAGGATGACGATCACCATGCACTCTAGCCACTTTTTGACTAAATTCATAGAGCATTGGGTGTGAATTTTCAATGTATTTGTGATGTTTGTTTACAATATAGTCAGCTAAAAAATCCAATTCCCAGCTATTGTAATCTTCAGAAGTATTAGATTCTTGATTTTCAATTTCAGCTAGAGCTGATTTTACCTCTGATACATTTAGACCCTTTTTCTCACATGCCTTTTCAAGCGTTTTTTTACCACCACAGCAAAAGTCTAATCCAAATTTGCGAAAAACTTCTGCTTTTCTATAATCTTTAGCGACCATTTCTCCAATGGTGTCTGTTGCATTTGCTGAATTTTGTTTAGTTATTTTTACTTCCCAAAACTCAGGACCATTGGTTAGATATTCCCAAGTGAATATATTACCTCTTTCTGCAATCATTTGATAATAAAGCGGCTTTGGGTCATGATCATTGTGAATCACAAAAGATTCACCATCAATTAATTCATCAAAGTGTTTAAATATTGTAGGGTGTTTTAAACGGGGTTCGATTAGGGTTACATCCAGATTTTCCATGTTGTTTTTTTTAAAATTATTATAAGACAAATGTATTCATAAAAATATAAAAAGGATAAAAAAGTCCTAAATAAAATATGTTAAAATTATTTTAATTTAAAATAAATAAGAATAACAGGATTGCATGTTTTTGATGTATAAATAGTCTTTAGTATCTTATTAACAGCATGGTACAATTTGTTAGTAAGTAAATATTTAATAGATTATCGTGATGATTTCGGGGCTTTAAGATTTACTAACATTTAAATGTTCTTAAGTTAAGTAGGATTAAAATGTCCGAGATAATTAGATTTATTTACATTTGAAAAAAATGAAACTGTATGTTTTCAAAAGCTTGTGAATATGGAATAAGGGCGTGTGTGGTTGTTGCGCTCAATTCTTTGAACGGTAAGAGGGTGAGTTTAAAAGAAATTTCTTTAGCAATTGATTCTCCGGAAGCCTATACTGCTAAGATTCTCCAAAAATTAGTGAAGCACCGATTGATTTATTCTGTTCAAGGGGTTCAAGGAGGTTTTGAAATGGTTACTGTTAATTTGAAGAAAATAATGTTGGAAAATATTGTCGAGGCAATCGATGGTAATGCTGAATTTTCCCTTTGTGTTCTCGGGTTAAAAGCTTGTTCTGAGGTGAATCCTTGTCCTGCTCATAAGAAATACAAACACATCAAAAACGACTTTAAAAATATGATAAAAACTACCTCTGTTTTTGAGATGGTTACGGATCTTAGAGAGGGGCGTGCATTTTTAAAAATTGATTAATAGGAAAGTATGGAAAAATATGTAATTAAAAGAAGTGGTGAATATAAGCCATTTGAACATTTCAAAATTGAAGAAGCTATTCGAAAAGGGTATGAAAGTGTTAGTGCGTTGTACAAGCCTGAAGTAACCGAAGAAGTGATGGTTGTATTAAACTCACAAGTGGTTTGGTCCGTTGAAGAAATCCAAGATGTCATTGAAAAGGAATTATATAAAATAGAGGACTTTGAAGTAATGAGATCATTTATGTTGTATCGCCATACGAGAAAAATGCAGCGCGATGAGAGTTCCAATTTGCAATTGGATACGACTTATGTTAATAGTACCCAGACGATTGAAGAGTATATTGGTCAGACTGATTGGCGTATAAATGCAAATGCGAATACGTCATATTCAAATGCGGGATTAGTCAATAATGTTGCAGGTAAAATTATAGCAAATTATTGGTTGGATAAAGTGTATAGCCAGGAGGAAGGATATGCTCATCGAAATGGAGATATTCACATTCATGATTTGGATTGTTTAACTGGTTATTGTGCTGGTTGGAGTTTAAGAGTTTTATTGAATGATGGATTCAATGGAGTTAGAGGTCGCGTTGAAAGTAAAGCGCCAAATCATTTCAGGGAGGCGCTTGGTCAAATGGCTAATTTTTTAGGTATTTTACAAAGTGAGTGGGCAGGTGCACAAGCCTTTAGTTCGTTTGATACGTATTTAGCTCCTTATGTGTTCAAGGATGGACTTTCATATAATGAAGTTTTAAAAGCAATTAAGAGTTTTGTGTACAATTTAAATGTTCCTGCACGTTGGGGGCAATCACCTTTTACGAACGTTACTTTGGATTGGGTTGTTCCTGGAGATCTTAAGGATCAGATGCCAACTAGAAACAATCAACATTTATTTATTGGTATTGAGAATGATGAATTGTCAAGAAGGGCTGTTGAGAGGGGTGTTAACAATTTGATTGATTTTAAGTATGAGCATTTCCAAAAAGAAATGAACATGATTAATAAGGCTTTCTATACTGTAATGACAGAGGGGGATGCTTTTGGTCAACCTTTTACTTTTCCAATTCCAACAGTGAATATTACCGAAGATTTTGATTGGTATGGTGAAAATACGGATTTGTTATTTGAAAACACTGCAAAAATTGGATCATCTTATTTTCAGAATTTCGTAGGTAGTCAATATATTCTAAATGCAAATGGAGAGAAAGAGGAGAATCCTAATGCTTATAAGCCTAATGCAGTAAGAAGTATGTGTTGTCGCCTTCAGTTAGATTTGAGAGAGTTGTTGAAAAGAGGGAATGGGCTTTTTGGGTCTGCTGAAATGACAGGAAGTATCGGGGTTGTGACAATTAATATGGCGAGACTCGGTTATCTATATAAAGGTGATAAAAAAGTTCTTTTTGATAAATTGGATAATTTACTGTTGATTGCAAAATCAACGTTAGAGAAAAAAAGGTTATTTATTACTGAAATGTATGAAAGAGGATTGTTTCCTTATACAAAAAGATATCTACCGCATTTCCGAAATCACTTCTCGACAATAGGTGTGAATGGAATTAATGAAATGCTTTTGAATTTCACGGATGGAAATTTGAATATAACAAATGAGGATGGTGTTGATTTTGCATCTGAAATACTAGATTATATAAGAAACCGAATGAAAGAGTTTCAGGAAGAGACGGGTAATTTATATAATCTTGAGGCTACGCCTGCTGAAGGAACTACCTATCGTTTTGCAAAAGAGGATAAAAAACGTTATTCTGATATTATACAGGCTGGTGAAAATGAAAATATTTATTACACAAATAGTTCCCAGGTTCCAGTTGATTACACAGATGATCCTTTTGAAGCATTAATGTTGCAAGATGAACTACAATGTAAATATACTGGAGGAACGGTTTTGCATTTGTACATGAGGGAACGATTGAGTTCAGCAGAAGCTTGTCGCAATTTAGTGAAAAAGGTAGTGTCAAATTTTAGATTGCCTTACATTACTATTACGCCGGTTTTCAGCGTGTGTCCAAAACATGGTTATTTATCTGGTGAACATGAATTTTGTCCTAAATGCGATGAAGTATTAATCAAAGAATTAAATAATAAAAAAGATGAATATGAAAACAGAAATTAGAAATGTCAGTATTGATTCAGTTTTAAAAGAACTTGAAACTAAAAGAACTCGTTGTTTAGTGTATACAAGAGTAATGGGGTATCATCGTCCTATTGAAAGTTTTAATATTGGTAAAAAAGGTGAACACAAACAAAGGTTACAATTTCAAGAAAAGTGTTGTTGAGCAAACCTATATATAATTTGACTCCATTTACCATGTTGGATTATCCAGGGAAAACAGCTTGTATAGTTTGGTTTGCGGGTTGTAATATGGCGTGTAGTTATTGTTATAATCCTGATATTGTTACTTCAAAGGGTCAGATGACGTATGATGAGGTTTTAACATTCTTGGAAAAAAGGAAAGGTTTGTTGGATGCTGTTGTTTTGAGTGGTGGAGAGTCGACAAGAGCTAAAGAAATTGTAGAATTTACAAAAAGAATAAAAAATCTTGGCTTCTTGGTTAAGTTGGATACCAATGGATCGATGCCTCACATTGTTGATGAAATGTTAGGTATGAAATTGATTGATTATGTTGCTTTGGATTTTAAATCCCTGTTAGGGAATTTTTATCGCATCACGAAGAGTAAATTGTTTTCAAGATTTGAAATTGTTTTAAAGCGCTTGATTGAAAGTGATGTGGCGTTTGAAGTTAGAACCACATTTCATGACAGCGTACTCTGTGTGTCGGATTTAGAAGAAATGTGCAAATACCTGGTGGGTAAAAAATACCAGGGGAACTATTACATTCAGCATTATTTTAATGGTAGTAAAACAATTGGCTCTTTGAATGATAGTCATGTTCGTTTGGAGGATAAATCAATTGAGTCTTTTGGTTTAAAGGTTGAGATAAGAAATTAATTGTTAAAAGTACTTTTTTATGATTCACATCATGGTTTGTGAATGGGTACTTTGTGAAATTTGAAATAAAAATAAAATGAAAACAAAAGTATTTTATGTAATCGCATTGATGGGTTTTGGTGTGGTTTCTTGTTCGGGGTCTAATAATGAGGGGCAAGCAAATGGAGAAGCAGAACAGGTCGAAGAGGTGCAATATGATCCAGTTCTTGGGGTTGGAGATTTTATGGATTTTAAGGTTGAAGAGGGATTAAATTCTGAGTTAGCTTTAAAGGGTAAAGGGTTGTATGATTCTAAATGTGCCAGTTGTCACAGCTTGAAAAATGATGTAATTGTTGGTCCTGGTTGGTCTGGTGTAACAGAGCGAAGACAGTTAAGTTGGTTAATGAATATGATGACGAATACCACAGAGATGTTAGAAAAAGATCCAGAGTTAAAAAAGCAAATCGAAAAATACAAAGTTCAAATGCCTGAATTATCTACTTCAGATGAAGATGCGCGAGCAATCTTGGAGTATATGAGACAGAATGACGGTGCTAAATAAATGTAAATAATTGAATATCGAGGGCTTGCTTATAGTGAGCCCTTTTTTTATGAAGTAAAATTAATTGAGATGAACAAAATTAGGGTAACGAAAAAGTTTTCTTTCGATATGGCTCATGCATTAGAAGGTTATAATGGTTTGTGTAGACATATTCACGGTCATACGTATCATTTGCGAATTTCATTGTTGGGAACGGTGCTTGAGGAGTCTGAAGATGGAGATGAAGGGTTTGTTCTAGATTTTAGTGTTTTGAAAAAATTAGTTGACGAAAAGATTATTCACGTTTTTGATCATTCCCTTGTTTTGAAAAAAGGATCTAATTTTCAATCGTTAGAAGTTGTCGGGAACGCCAGGGAAAGGGTGATTCTAACTCCTTTTTTGCCAACATGTGAAAATCTACTCGTTCATTTTGTGGACATTGTTAAAGAAAGTATTCCTAAGCATGTTGAGCTTGTTGCGATGCGTTTAGATGAGACGCCAACCTCCTTTGCTGAATGGTTGTTGGTTGATCAGTTGTAAAATTGATGTGAAACATAATATTTTAACGAATTACTTTGTGTGTTTCTTGCGTTTAATATCTTTAAGTAGTTGTTTATCAGTGATTAAATAATTTATTTAGAATTGTTCTATTTAGATTGGTTAGATGTAAATGTGCATATTATATGATTTAAATCATTTTATAAGCAGCCCTATTAAAGGACTTTTACCATATAATAATCTATATAATGAAAAAGAACAGATTTTTAAATGGAATTGGACTGATTTTGATAGGATCAATGATTAGTCTAGCAAGTCTAAATGCTTTTGGTGCTCAACGTTCTATGACTCCAGAAGAAGTTGAAGGACAAAAGTATTTTGAAGGAAAAAATGGATTTGCGAACGGCGGACCATCTTGTATTTCCTGTCATTCAGTTACCAATAGTCAAGTTGCAAAAGGTGGACTTCTAGCAAAGGATTTGACGGATGTTTATACGCGATTAGGCGATGGAATATCTGCATGGCTTTCTGCGCCATCATTCCCTGCCATGGCTGCTTCTTACCAAAATAATCCGCTAACGGAAAAGGAAAGAAATAAACTTCAAGCTTTTTTAAAATATGCGAATGATGTTAAAGGAAATCAGGTCGCGGATAAAGGATATGATATGATGCTAATGAGCGGAGGAGCAGGTCTTTTGGGTATTTTACTATTGATCAATATTATTTGGTTCAAAAGGAAAAAGAAAATGGTTAAAAAAGAAATTTTCGAACGCCAAGCTAGTGCCTGGGATGCAAAGCATTAAATAGTTAAGTAGTTACATTAAATATAAATAAAATGAGCTGGATTGAAGATATAATATCGCCAAATACTAGAAAATGGGAAGAATTTTATAGAAATAGATGGCAATATGATAAAGTTGTAAGAAGTACCCATGGTGTTAACTGTACCGGAGGATGTTCTTGGGCTATTCACGTGAAAGATGGGATTGTAGTATGGGAAATGCAACAATTAGATTATCCACAATTTAATAAGGATGTACCGCCATATGAACCTAGAGGTTGTCAGCGCGGTATTTCTTATTCATGGTACTTGTATAGTCCGATTCGTGTAAAATATCCTATTATTAGAGGTGCATTAATCGATCTTTTCAGAGAAGAAAAGAAAAAATGTGGTGGTGATCCTGTTTTAGCTTGGGCAAATTTACAAGCGGATGATACAAAACGTAAAAGATATCAACGTGCACGAGGTAAAGGAGGGTTCCGTAGAGCTAAATGGGATGAGGTTATTGAGTTAATAGCTGCTTCAAATATTTACACTGTTCAAAAATATGGTTCTGACCGAATTATTGGTTTTGCTCCGATCCCTGCAAAAAGTATGTTGAGTTATGCGTCTGGTGCACGTTACTTGCAGCTTATGGGAGCGGTTAACTTATCATTCTATGATTGGTATTGTGATTTACCAAATGCATTCCCTGAAATTTGGGGTGAGCAAACAGACGTTTGTGAATCCGCAGACTGGTTCAAATCGAAATTCATTGTTTCGATGGGTGCGAATCTTGGTATGACGCGTACACCGGATATTCACTTCTTCTCAGAAGCACGTCACAACGGTACAAAAACAGTTGTAATGGCTCCCGATTTCAACATGGTTGCAAAGCATGCGGATCAATGGATTCCTGTGCATGCTGGTTCTGATGGTGCATTCTGGATGGCTGTTACACATGTTATTCTTCAAGAGTACCATGTAAACAGACAGGTTCCATACTTCATGGATTACGTGAAGAAATTTACAGATTGTCCTTTCTTAGTTCGTTTGGATAAAGATGGTGAAAAATTGGTTCCAGGAAGAATGGTTCGAATCAATGAAGTTTCTGATTTCAAAGAAGCTGAAAATGGAGAATGGAAATTCTTAAACTTTGATGCGAATACAGGTGGTTTGATTTCTCCAATGGGTACAATGGGGTATAGATGGCAAGAGAAAAAAGGCCAATGGAATTTGTTTCATAAAGATGGTGAAACTGGAAAAGACTATGACCCAGAATTATCATTGTTAGAGAAACATGATGATGTACTTCAAGTAGAGTTTACTGAATTTGGTTTAGATAAAAAAGCGCTTAGAGGAGTTCCTGTTCGTTATATTACAACTAATACAGGAGAAAAGATTCCAGTAACAACAGTATATGACTTAACAATGGCTCAATATGGTGTTGGTCGTGGTTTGGCTGGTGAATATCCTACATCTTTCGATGATAAAGATGCTGCTTATACTCCGGCTTGGCAAGAGATATTTACTGGCATCGGACGTAAAGAAGTAATTCAACTTGCTCGAGAATGGTCAAGTACGGCTGAGACTACTGAAGGTGCGTGTATGGTGATTGTTGGGGCAGGTATTAATCACTGGTTCCATGAAAATTTGATGTATCGTTCAGCAATTATGGCTCAAATGCTTACAGGTTGTAATGGTAAGAATGGTGGTGGTATGAATCACTATGTTGGTCAAGAGAAATTAGCGCCAATGGATTCATGGTCAACCATTATGAGTTCTAAAGATTGGGATACAGCACCCCGTTTACAACAAGGTCCAATTTGGCACTATATTAATTCATGTCAATGGAGATACGATGGAAATCAAAAATTCTATAACTCTTCACCTGATAATAAATTAGCAAATATGCACTCTGCTGACTGGGCGGTAATGGCTGTTCGAAATGGATGGATGCCATATTATCCTCAGTATAGTAAACGTAACTTTGATATTGTATCAGATGCGCAAAAAGCTGGTTGCACTACTGAAGATGAAATGAGAGCACACATTGTTGCTCAAATTAAATCAGGTGAATTGAAACACGCTATTGTTGAGCCGGACGAAGAGGTTAACTTCCCAAGAGTATGGTTTATTTGGAAAGGCAATGCAATTGGTACTTCAGCCAAAGGACATGAGTATTTCTTAGATCACTACCTAGGTACACATACGAATAAAATTGCGGATGAAGTAGCAGGAGATATGGTTCATGATATTGCTTACAAAGGTAAGGAGGCTCCAAAGGGAAAAATGGATTTAGTGATCGATATCAACTTCCGCATGGATACTTCAGCTTTGTATTCTGATATTGTTTTGCCAACAGCTTCGTGGTATGAAAAAGCAGATATCAACTCAACGGATATGCACTCTTTCATTCACCCGCTTTCTGAAGCAATTCCTCCAGTTTGGGAGTCTAAAACGGATTGGCAGATTTTCCAAGAACTTGCATTGAAAGTTCAAAATATGTCTAAAAAATATTTGCCAACTCCAATGTTAGATGTGGTAAATGTTCCATTGTCTCATGACTCTAAGGATGAAATTACGCAATCACGTCTTCAAGATTGGAGTAAAGGTGAATGTGAACCGATTCCAGGAAAAACAATGCACAAAATCGTCTTCAAGGAAAGAGATTATACGAAAATATATGACAAGTTTATCACTTTAGGTGAAGGTGTTGCGAAGAACGGATTAGGAGCGCACGGTAATCATTACAAATGTGCAGACGTGTATGATGAAATGCTTCAGAATAAAGAACATGTTATTCGATTGGCGGATGGGAAAGAATATCCTTCGTTAAAAGGGGATGTTGAAGCAATCGATGCGATTTTGAAATTATCAACCCTTACAAATGGTAAATTGACTAAACGTGCATACGAAAATATGTCGGAGATTATTGGGAATGAAGATATCGCAAAATTAGGAGATGGCTACGAACAGATATCAATGGAATATCGAGATCTTCAAGCGCAACCGAAACGATATAATTCTTCACCACTTTGGTCTGGTTTAATGCATGAAGGTAGAACATATGCGGCGTATACGTACAATGTAGATATGTTTGTGCCGTGGAGAACTTTGACAGGTCGTCAACACTTCTACTTAGATCACGATGCTTATATCGCGTTTGGTGAGCACCTTTCAACATACAAACCATCACCGACTCCCGAAGCATATGGAGATTTAAGAAAAACTGTAAATGATGGTCATGCCAAAATGTTAAACTGTTTAACACCTCATGGTAAATGGCATATTCACTCTACTTATGGGGATACCTTGAGAATGTTGACGCTGTCAAGAGGTAATGAGCCTTGTTGGTTAAGTGAAGAAGATGCAGCTGAATTAGGTATTAAAGACAATGATCACGTGGAAGTTTATAATGACCATGGTGTATATGTAGCTAGAGCTTGTGTGAGTGCTCGTATTCCAAAAGGTGTTTGTATTGTTTACCATGCTGTTGAAAGAACGTATAATATTCCAAAATCTCAAATTAGAAGAGGTGAACATGGTGAATCAAGACGTGGAGGAATGAATAACTCATTCACTAGAGTACACTTGAAACCTAATTTAATGTGTGGTGGTTATGGTCAATTTACATATCACTTCAATTATTGGGGACCTGTTGGTGTAAACCGTGATACACATGTATTGGTTAGAAAAATGCATGTTGTAGAGTATTAATAGTTAGTTGTAGAATATTAAAAATTCATAGATATGAATATTAGAGCACAAGTTTCAATGGTTTTTCATCTCGATAAATGTATCGGATGCCATACTTGTTCGGTCGCATGTAAAAATGTTTGGACTGATAGACGAGGAGCTGAATATATGTGGTGGAATAATGTTGAAACAAAACCAGGAACTGGGTACCCAACAAAATGGGAAGACCAAGAAATATATAAGGGCGGTTGGGAAAAAAATGGTGAATCTGTTTCTTTAAAAGGAGCAGGTAAATTGAAAGGATTGAAAAATATCTTTCATAATCCAAATATGCCAACACTAGAAGATTATTACCACCCTTGGGCATACAAATACAGTGATTTGTTTACTGCACCGGAAGGTAATGACCAACCAATTGGACGTGCGGTTTCTTTAGTGACAGGAGAGCCAATCGACATTAAATCAGGTCCGAACTGGGATGATGATTTGGGTGGTTCACCAGATTACGCTAGAAAGGATGTCAATTTCAAAGATTTGTCAGGTCAAGATCAGGAAGCAATGTTTCAACTTGAGCAAATGACAATGATGTATTTACCAAGAATTTGTAATCATTGTTTGAATCCAGCATGTGTTGCTTCTTGTCCATCAGGGGCTCTTTACAAAAGAGGTGAAGATGGTGTTGTTTTGATTAATCAAGAGCGTTGTCGAGCATGGAGAATGTGTGTAACTGCATGTCCTTACAAGAAAAGTTATTATAACTGGCATACCGGAAAATCAGAAAAATGTATTCTGTGTTACCCAAGACTTGAGTCAGGTCAAGCACCGGCATGTATGCATTCTTGTGTTGGAAGAATTCGATATTTGGGTGTGATGCTGTATGATGCAGATCGAATTGAAGAAGTAGCAGCTTCTGAAGATAAGGATTTATTACACAATCAATTGGGGATTTATTTGAATCCAAATGATCCACATGTGATTGAAGAAGCGCGTAAAAATGGTATCCATGATTCGACTTTGAAAGCGGCTCAAAATTCACCGGTATATAAATTTGTAAAAGAATGGGAGATTGCTTTGCCGCTTCACCCAGAATTTAGAACACTGCCTAATTTGTTTTATGTTCCGCCAATGTTGCCTGCAATGGCTCAGGTTGATGAAAAAGGTTTATATGAAACAACTTCTACGGAAATGTTCCCAGGTATAGACCAGAATCGTATGCCAATGAAATATTTAGCATCATTATTTTCAAATGGTGATACGACTGTTATTGCTGGAGTGTATGAGAAGCTACTTAGCGTTAAATTGCACAGAAGAAATGCAACAGTTGGTGATACATCTGAAGAAAATCTGAAAAATCTTATGGCAAAATCTAAAATTGGACCTGAGACTGCAGATGCCATATTTAGACTTACTTCTTTAGCAACGTTTGAAGAGCGTTTTGTAATTCCACCAGCGCATAGAGAAGAATCTATTGAGATGCTTGAAGCAACTGCTGATGCTAAAGGTGAAACAGGTTTTGGATTTAAAATTAGACCTAAACGAGGTTTGTAATATTTCGCTTTTATGAAAACTAGAGAGCAATATATATCATTAGCAAATCTTTTCAGATATCCTGATGAAGATTACAAGAAAAATGTATCAGAGTGCGCTAAAATGCTAAAGGAAAACTATCATGAAGCATACTCAGAGATACTTCCTTTTGTTCAATTCGTAGAGGCAAATGGCCTCTACGAAATTGAGGAAGTTTTTGGTAAGACATTTCACATTCAAGCAATTTGTTTTCTTGATTTAGGTTACGTGCTTTTTGCTGAAGATTACAAGCGTGGAGAATTTTTGGTAAAAATGAAAGATGAGCAAAGACGTGCAAACAATGATTGTGGAGACGAGCTTGCTGATAATTTACCGAATGTTCTGACTTTAATGGCGATTATGAAAGATGAGGAATTTTTAGGAGAATTCGCTGTTAGAATTGTTGAGCCTTCTCTTGAAAAGATGCTTGCTGAATTTGATCAAGCAAGAATGGAACTGAAAGATAAGGTAAGAAAAAAGAAACAAAAAGTTATTCTTTTAGAAGACATGCAAAACAAAAATATTTTTCAATACGCAATTAAAGCTCTTTGGTTGGTTGTGAAGGAAGATTTTAAATCAATTAAATATAATGACCCGGAAATTGTTCCAACGATTGGAGGAAATTTCCTTAAAAGCTGTAATACAGGTTGTTCTACAGCGCCAAAACTGGAAAAAACAAATTAATATGGTACGTTTAGAAGAAAATAGAAAATTATATTCAACTGGATTAGTTGGGTTAATTGAAAAGAAAAAATCATCGGTTCTTATGGTTCTGATGGCAATCTTTTTGTTTGTTATTACTAATAATGGACATGCCGCGACCGGAAAAGAAATTTATGACAAAATGTGTATGTCTTGTCATAGTTTGTCTGATAAGGTATTAATGGGACCTGGATTAGCTGGGGTTCATGAACGTCGCTCAGAGGAGTGGATTGTGAATTGGGTAAAAGATTCTCAGGGAATGGTCAAAGCAGGCGATAAAGATGCTGTAGCATTGTTTGAGAAATTTAACAAAGTGCCAATGCCAAGCTTTTCTCAATTGACTGATGAAGAAATTATAGGATTTATTCAGTTTGTTAAGGATAATGAGGTTAAACCATCGGAAAACACAGCAGCGGCTGATCCATCTGCAGATGCGACTAAACAGCCAGTAGTAGAACCAGGGATTTTGGATACCAAAATAAATGGGAAATTCTTTTTCTGGACTTTAGCATCATTACTTGTTATTGGTTTATTATTATACCGATTCAAAAGAAAAACATTTAAAAAAGTTAAAGAGGTAGGTTATCATCAAGAGCCGCATAAAATTCCAAGTTACGGAGGGTATTTTGCTCTGTTTATTTTAATTGCATTGATTATTATTTTCTTACTGATTTTATTATTAAATCAAAATGTTGGAATGATCAATACATTAATGTTTATTGCATTGCCTTATGTCAGTTTTGGAATTTTCTTAATTGGAAGTATTTATCGCTATAAAAATCGTGGGTATCAAGTTTCTTCTTTGTCTTCGCAATTTTTAGAAGGTAAAAAATTGTATTGGGGAAGTTTGCCATTTCACTGGGGGTTACTAATATTATTTTTTGGTCACTTAATCGCATTTTTGTTTCCATCAGCCGTTTTAGCTTGGAATGGACAACCAGTTCGATTGTTGATTTTAGAAATGAGTTCATTTGCATTTGGATTGTCAGCACTTTTAGGGCTTATTCTATTAGTTAAAAGAAGATTAGAAGCGAAAATGCTACTTGTTGTAACGAATAAAATGGATATGGTTGTGTATACAGTATTGTTTACGCAAATTGTTTCAGGTCTTGGAGTTGCGTTCTTTGTTAGATGGGGATCGTCATGGTTCTCTAGTGTTTTAACACCTTATTTGAGATCAATATTTTCATTTGAACCTGATATTAACGCAGTGGCAGAGATGCCATGGTTAATTCAGATTCATATTATTTCAGCATTTTTAATTATTGCGATCATACCTTTTACACGATTCATGCACTTTCTTGTTGCGCCATTTGATTATGCGTGGAGGAAATATCAAGTCGTTATTTGGAATTGGAACCCAAAAAATATCAGAACATCTGGTAGACATAATTTTGGTAAAAAACCACGTAACCATTGATTTGTTGTTTGTTGCTAAAAGCCACTCAGAAATGAGTGGCTTTTTTTATGATATATGTCATTTAAAAAGTAAACGTAAGCATTTAAATTTGCTTGTTAAGCCAGGTGGATATTAAAAGAATATGATTAAAATCAATTTTAAGGATAATGTTAAATTTGGAATCAATGAATTTGCAGGTTCTTTGGGTGATTTTGGCGTGATATTGCCTTTGTTTGTTAGTATAATTTCTATTGCCAATTTCAGTGTAATTGGTGTTTTTATTGTTTATGGTAGTTTTTTAATCATCTCGGGTCTGTATTACGGTGCACCTGTTGTTATTCAGCCGCTTAAGGCTGTTGCGGTTTTGATTCTTTCATTAAAATTGGATAAAGAAATAGTTCTTGGAGCGGGGTTGTCAATAGGATTAGTTATGTTCTTCTTTACCATTACTGGATTTTTAAATAAATTATCCTCACTTGTTCCTAAGGTTGTAATACGTGGAGTTCAATTTGGAATAGGGTTAACTTTGTGTAATGTTGCTTTTAAAGATTATATATCAGTTGGAAGTAATGCGGTAGATTGGTCACTTTTAGCAATTAGTTTTTTATTAGCATTATTATTTGTTCGATCAAAGAGGGTTCCTGTATCATTCTTAATTGTTGGAATAGGGATTGTTTATTCAATAATTTTTAAAAGCGATTTACATTTTTTATCCCTAGGTCAGGGAGTTAATCATGAATTTCGTTTTGAAATTCCGTCTTTAACTAATCTTGTTTCTGGATTTATTTTACTTGGAATTCCTCAGATACCTTTATCAATTGGGAATTCTATTTTTGCAAGTAATTTACTTTTGAATGATTATTTTCCTGATAAAAAAATTACAGTTAATAGAATCGGTTTAACATTTTCATTATTCAATATTTTAGGGTCTTTATTTGGTGCTATACCTATGTCTCATGCATCTAATGGGGTTGCTGGTCATTACACTTTTGGGTCAAGGAGTGGGGGGTCTGTATTTATTTTGGGAGCTATGTTTTTGATTTTCGGTGTGTTTTTTAGTAGTCACTTAAAAGATGTCTTGAATTTCATTCCGCTTCAAACAATTGGTGTCTTATTGTTTATTGAATCTTTTGTACTGATTAGATTGATTGCTGATACCTCACATCGAATTAGTGATTTCTCCATCGTTTTAGTTGTTGGTTTAATTGCTTTTGGTATTCCCTATGGCTTTTTGATAGGATTGGTTATAGGAGTGTTATTATATAAGTACAAATCAAAATTTTCGTTTTTAAATTGATGGAAAATACATTGGATAGAAGGGTTGTTAAATGGCTCTACTTGGGAATTATTTTAATTTCTTTAATGGTTCTTGTTGGAGGAATTACACGATTGACACAATCAGGATTGTCTATGGTGGAGTGGAAACCAGTTGTAGGAGTGATTCCTCCTTTATCTGAAAACGAATGGCAAAATGAATTTGAATTGTACAAACAAACACCAGAATTCAAACTCAATAACTCACACTTTTCTTTAAGAGAATATAAATCAATTTTTTTTTGGGAATATGTGCATCGTTTGATTGGTCGGGTTATTGGACTTGTATTTTTTCTGCCTGGCATCTTTTTCTGGTTAAAGAAAAAATTTAACCGAAGAATGAAGATCAAGATAATTTTAATTTTTGTCGGTGGTCTTTTTCAAGGTTTTTTAGGCTGGTACATGGTGAAAAGTGGATTAATTAAAGATCCGCATGTGAGTCACTTTCGTTTGGCTGCTCATTTAATGGCAGCGCTATTCTTGATAGTATTTATTTATTGGACCATTCTCGATTATAAATATAAATCTCAAGAGATAAAAAGTAAAATCATTTCGAATTACATTTTATTTAGTTTGTTCGTTTTAGTAATAATTCAAATCTTTTACGGCGCACTTGTTGCAGGCTTAAAGGCGGGTAAGGTTTATAATTATTTTCCTAAAATGGGTGATGAATGGTTGCCACTTGATTTTTATAATTCTTTCGATAAGCAAGGATTGAAGGCTTTGCTAGAGTCGCAAAGTGCCGTTCAATTTGTTCATCGGGTAATTGGGATTTTGATTTTCTTTTTATCGGTTGCTTTGATTTGGAAAGTAAGAACTTTGCCTTTGGGAAAAAAGACTGTTTTTTTGGTTGTAAGTTCTGTCATTTTTATACAAGTTATCCTTGGAGTTTTAACACTTGTTTTTTCAGTACCAATATTTTTAGGTGTGCTACATCAGTCTATTGCAATAATTATTTTGTTAGTACTTATAAATGCAATTTATAAGAATAATTATAAATGCTTGAATTAAATTTTGGTAAATTTTAAATTATTTCAATCATAAAAAAAACGGGATGAACAATAATCAAGAGGTACAAGATGAGATTCAAAAGTTTAAAGCAAAAATTCTATTCAGATCATTTTTGATTTTAGGAGCTAGTCTTATTATACCCCTAATTCCATCAAGAAAAGGAAGAATAAAAATGATTGATAAAATTGATTATCCCTCTGCTGTGCTCATTTTGATCATTCTTTTTGTATTAGTGGTTACAATAGGTCAACTTATTAGAATAAAAAAGATAAAAGACAAGCTAAAATCTGACTGATTTATATATTGTTTTTTATTTGTCTTGAAAATTTATTTTTCCAAAACCCCTATTTTTTTAAAGTTTTTTTGAGAACTTCTAATTTTTTGAATGAAAACGAATCTACATTAAGGAGAATTGATTTATAGTAGAATTTAGATTAAGCTAATGAGGGTGGTAAGTTAGTGTATATATTAAAAGTGTTGTTCCTGAAACAAAAGCAATCAAGAGGATAATCAGTACTAGGTGTAGTGTTCTTTTTTGATTAAGAAGATAAATTATCAATAAATATAATATCGTGAAAACAGTGAAAACTAAAATTGTAATCAGAATTATGAATTTTAATGACATTTTTTTTGATGAGTTTAAATAAAATTTCTTATTTCAAAAGTGATATAAATCATATTAATGAATGATTGCTTAAACTATTTTTGAAAGAAAAAACATGATAGTACATCGATTTAGTGAAAATCCTTTCCAATACCAAAACTTTGAAATTTGGGATGTTGAAAATATGGATGCGTTCTTTGGTGGGAATAAAGTAATCAAGGAGATTTTTGAAAAGGAATATAAACTTCCTTTGAACGAATTTAAGACTCGGCGTTCAGAAATTGTTGAAACTGATTTAGGTGTTATGGCAGCAATATTAGATGTGATAGGAGATAAACACTTTGTTTTGTTTACATTACATGATAAGAACCATCTTGAGTTAATACAAATGCAAAATTCAAGAGTGATGAATTTTGGAATTGATATCGAATCCATTTCACCTGATCATGTTTATATATTAATTATGGATAAACTGAAAGAGGTAAGTGTAGGTGTGTAGTTTTTGATTATTTATAGAAAAGCCAGATGAATTTCATCTGGCTTTTTTTGTTTAAAATGTCTAAAGACTACAAAAAAATGAAATTTAAAATAAAACAGGATAAAAACATCCTTATTTATGATTCAAATCATTTTATAGGGCATTTTCTGAAAGTAGATTTGTTTCATAATTAAAACAAATGTTATGGGAAGTTTTAGAACATTTTTAAAGTCGGGTCATGCACCAACTTTATTCGCATCCTTTTTATATTTTGATTTCTGCTTTGCCATTTGGGTCTTGAATGGCGCTATGGCACCCTTCATTAGTGAAGAGTTTAATTTAACGGATGCACAAAAAGGTTTTATGATATCTGTGCCAATTTTGGCAGGAGCAATTATGCGTTTTCCGCTAGGTATTTTAGCACAATACATTGGTCGAAAAAATGCGGCTTTGACAGAAATGTCATTGATTATGGTTGCAATGGTTTTTGGTTATTTCATGGTAGATGAATATTCAGATGTTTTGGCCATGGGAGTTTTACTTGGAATTGCAGGAGCAAGCTTCGGTGTAGCCTTATCATTGGGATCAGGGTGGTTTCCTCCTAAGTATAAAGGTTTAGCCATGGGTATAGCTGGAGCAGGAAATAGTGGAACCGTTTTGGCGATGTTGTTTGCTCCTCCGTTGGCGATGAAATTTGGTTGGCAAGCAGTATATGGTATAGCAGCTCTTTTTATGCTTATTCCATTTGTAGTAATGATTGTTTTTGCAAAAGAACCACCTGATAGAGAACACCAATCTTTAAAAGAACATTTAGCATGTTTACTTCAAAAAGATGGTTGGTCCTTTAATTTAATTTACGTAATTACATTTGGTGGATTCATTGGATTAGCCAATTTCTTACCTACTTATTTCCATGATCAATTTGGAGTAACAAAAGTTGAAGCTGGTCAGTTAACAATGCTAGCAGCCGTGATGGGCTCAGCGGTTCGAGTAGTAGGAGGTTGGGCTGCCGATCGATGGGGTGGAGTAAATACATTAACTGCGATTTTTGGATTCGTTATCTTAACAATCATTTTAGCAGCCTTCCCAGTCGGCGTTGTTGGAACTACAATATTATTCATGGTAACATTTGCTGCTCTTGGTGCAGGAAATGGGGCACTGTTTCAACTTGTTCCATTGCGATGGCCTCTTGCGACAGCTGTTGCAGGTAGTATGATTGGAGAGATTGGGGCACTTGGAGGAAGTTTTATTCCAAATGCTATGGGGCTTTCTAAACAAAATACAGGTTCATTTTTCTGGGGATTCATTGCCTTTGCAATATTAGCTGTAATTGCATTTGTTGTATTAAGAGTTGCGCAACGTAAATGGACTAAAACCTGGGTTGAAAAAGGGGGACGTGCAAAAATTATTAAAGAAGAAATTGAATTTGAAATACAGGAGCATGTACCTGGTTTAACAAAATCTGTAAATAAAGGTAATAATGAATCATTAGCATACCGTACAATCATATATCCTGTTGGTAATTCAGAATTGGCTGAAAAAGCAAGAAGTCATGCTGCTTACTTAGCGAATACGACCGGTTCTAAACTATTGTTGTTATATGTAAATGAAAAGTCGCATAGTACTGGACTTCTTTCTACAGATGCTGATAATTTCGCAGCAATTAGAGAATCATGGATTCAAGCTGGTAAACAAGCTTTGATAAATGAAGCCAAGAAATTGAACGAATTAGGAGTGAGTAATGTTGAAGCTGTATTTGGTCAGGGTGACGTTGCTCATGAAATTGTGACAATTGCCAATGAAAGAAATGCTGAATTAATTTTACTTGCAAGCCATATTGCGTCACCTTTGGGTAAATTGCTTATGGGATCAAGAACACATGAAATTTTCAAAGAGGCGACTTGCCCAATTTTGAGAATCGTTAGATAATTATAAATTTAAACTAAAAGTTATGTCAACTTGGTTAAACAAATGGGATCCAGAAGATGAAGTATTTTGGAAAACCGAAGGAAGTTCACGGGCATGGAAAACGTTATGGATCACTACTGGCGCTTTAACATTCTCTTTTGCAACGTGGTTTATTATGAGTGCGCTCGTCGTAAAGCTAAATGGTATTGGATTTAAATTCACACAAGATCAATTGTTTTGGTTAGCTGCTATGCCAGGATTAGCTGGAGGTATTTTAAGAATCATTCATACATTTTTATTGCCGATCTATGGAACTCGACACGTCATTTCGATTTCTACATTTCTTAAAATAATACCATGTATTGGTATTGGTTTGGCTGTAATGGACACATCGACTCCATTCTGGATGTTCTTGGTTCTAGCTTTCCTTACAGGATTTGGTGGTGGTGATTTCTCGTCTTACATGCCAAGTACGAATCTCTTCTTTCCTAAACGTTTAAAAGGTACTGCTCTTGGAATTCAAGCAGGTATTGGAAACTTTGGAGTGAGTTTGGTACAGTTTCTAACGCCAATTATGATCGGTGTTGGAATTTACGGCGCTTCAGCAATGTTTACAAAAGTTGATGCTAAAAAAGTACAAGCTCAATTTGAAACTATAGGAAAAGAAGAAACTGTAAGAATTTTTAGCACATTAGACCCTGAGATCCAAGGGAAGGTAGTTGGTGCTGTGCATCCAAAAGTTCTGAAAAAATTTAAAGTTGATCCTAAAAATACAGACTATGTAGCAAGTTTTGGAAAGCTCCCACCTTTAGCTCAGTCGAGAGGTTTTGCAAATATTCATCCGAAAGCAGCTGAAACAGCACTTAAAGAGTTTAAAGCGGATGAAGCCGTTACAAACAAACCGATTTACTTGCAAACAGCAGCTTTCTGGTATATTCCTTTCTTGTTGATTTTTGGAATCTTGTCATGGATTCAATTGAAAAGTATACCAGTCAAAGCTTCAATAAAAGAGCAGTTCGATATTTTTGGTGACAAACATACTTGGTATTGTACAATAACTTATTTAATGACATTTGGTGGTTTCTCAGGATTGGCTGCGGCATTTCCGATGTTAATAAAAACTGTTTATGGAACCTTCCCGGATGCACCAGATCCATTGGTATATGCATTCTATGGTCCGTTGATTGGTTCAGCTAGTCGTGTACTTTTTGGGTTTATTGCTGATAAAACAGGCGGAGCAATTTTAACAACACTTTCTGGGGTTGGTTTGATTGTCGGTGCTTCTTTGTTAGTTGGTTTAGGTCTACTTTCACCAACAAGTATTGAGCAATTCGATATGTTTGTTTGGGTTATGCTAGGATTGTTTTTCTTTACAGGTATTGGAAATGCGGCAACATTTAGACAATATCCAATTGTTTTTCAACACAATCCAAGACAAGCTGCAGGGGTAATTGGTTGGACAGCTGCTGTAGCTGCTTTTGGTCCATTTATTTTCTCAATGCTGATTTTAGTTTCAATTAATGCTTCAGGTACTCCTAACGCATTTTTTATAGGGTTGATAATCTTTTCAATTATTGCCACTGCAATCAATTGGTATTTCTATCAACGTAAAGGATGCGAAAGGCCGAGTTAGAGTTAACACGTTAGGTTATAAATGGAGGAGTCTTTACTCATTTTATGTAGATCTCCCATCTTTTAGATTCCTCCATTTTGTTTTGATATTTAAAAACACAAAATATGAAAAAGTTAAATTTAAAAATTGTTGCAATACTTGTTGGTTTTGCAACGATTATCACGCAAAATTCAGTTTATTCTCAAATTACGTTTTCAGGTCAGTACATGGGTAGAGCTGAAATGCGCCATGGATATGGTACATTGGCTGACACAAGTCAAGATCCAGGATTTTTTGTGTCACAACGATTTAGATTGGGAACTGAATTCAAATATGATAGAATTAAAATGAATTTTGCAATTCAGGATGTAAGAACCTGGGGAAGTGTTGCGAATGCGGCAATTGATACTAAGGGATTGCTGTCGGTTTATGAAGCGAATGTAGATTTATTGATAAATAAAAAGTGGAATGTAAAAATTGGTAGACAGGCCATTTCTTACGACGACGATCGAATCTTTGGTACACTTGACTGGGCAATGCAAGGAAGAAGACATGATGCTGCAATAATTAAATATCATGATAGCACATGGACGGCAGATGCAGGTTTTGCTTTTAATCAAAATGGAGAGTCAAACAAATTGACCCAGTATACGGTAAACAATTACAAAAATTTTCAATATTTATGGGTAAACAAAAAAATTGGAAAAGGAAATTACAGTTTTCTATTTTTAAACAATGGAGTAGCTTACAATAAATTAAATACAACTACTGGTGTAACAGATTCAATTACGGCATATTCGCAAACAGTTGGTTTGCGAGGTGAATATAAAGGTGATAAGTTTAATTTTGCTGGCTATGCATATTATCAAATGGGTAATGTTGGCGCGAAAAAACTGAGCGCTTATGATGCCAGTGCTGAAATTGGATATAAACCAATTAAAGGATTGTTATTTACTCTTGGTGGTGAAATTCTTTCAGGTACGAGTCAAATTGATACTGCGAACAAAGTGAATAATTCGTTTAACCCATTATATGGAACGAATCACCGATTTAATGGATATATGGATTATTTCTACGTCGGTAATCATTTGAATTCTGTTGGGTTAGTTGATGGGTATTTACGTATCAGTTATGCCAAAAATAAATTTATTTATTCGTTGAATGGGCATTATTTCAATACTGCAGCAGATGTGTTAAATCCATGGGAAACAACGAGCTTGACAGCAAGAAAATCGCATTTAGGCTCCGAAATAGATTTCACTTTGTTATATAATTATTGTGATGGTGTTTCCGTCCAAGCTGGATATTCACAGTTTTTTGGAACTGGTACTTTACAACAATTAAAAGGTTCTCCAAATAGCATTGCTGTCTCAAGTAATTGGGCGTACTTGATGTTGATTGTAAGACCAAATACTACTACGAAATTTCCAAAAGTTGGATTGAAAATGTAATGTTTAACAAAGATGAAAGTGGAAAAAAAGCCAAGTTTATCCTTTCTGAATTGGGGTATAACAGCTATCATTGTTTTTAGTATTAGTTTCTCAATTGTACTTTCATCTTGTGAGAAAACTGGGGTATTGCCCCAGTTTTCTTCTTTAAAAATTTCAATTCATCATGTTATTGATACTGAGGACCTAGAATTATTTCCAATTCAATATATGAATGAATCAGGAAATACCTATTCAGTTACTGACATGAAATATTACGTTAGCAGTATTAAGCTCACTAAGCAAAACGGGGATATTTATTTCGATCAACAAATACATTATATAGATATAAAAAAAACGAATTCTCTAAGTTTTGTTTTGGACTCAATTGAACCGGGTAAATACATTAAAATTGAGTTTGATTTAGGTATTGATTCAGTTAGGAATCAAACTGGGTTTCTTTTAAATACTGTCGATAATCTAAACATGGCTTGGCCGGTTTCAATGGAGGGAGGCTATCATTTTCTTAAGTTCGAAGGGAAATATAACATAAATTCTGTTCCATATGGATTTGCATTTCATTTGGGAAAATCTAAAGCAATTATTCATTATGAGATTAATCTCAATAAGGGACTTTATTACTGGAATGAAGAACTCATTTTAAAGCATGATTTGAATGAATGGTTTAAAACGCCATCCAATTATAATTTAGAAGTTGACGAGCCTTATATTATGAACAGTGATTCATTAATTAATGTCATTCGTCAAAATGGCTTTGATGCTTTCTCGTTATGAAATCAGTAGTTTGTATATTAAGCATTTTTTTAATTGCTCTATCATGCAAGAAAGATGGACAAATTGAACCTGTTGAAACGTTGACATTTGTTTCATTAGAAGCTCCTGTAAATTTTCCAGAAATACAATTGAACAACTCAAATCCTCTTTCTATTGAAGGAATTGAATTGGGAAGGAAGTTGTATTATGACACTATACTTTCTTCGACGGGTAAAAGCTGTAGTTCATGTCATTTGCAAACATCCAGTTTCACAGAAAACACATCCAACAGCCAATCACATGTTAATTTAATTTGGAATCAATATTTTTTAAGAAATGGTCAGATTGAAGGAACATTAGAAGATGCGATGTTGTTTGAAGTAGAAAGCTTTTTTCATACCGATATTAGTAAATTAAATCAAGATCCACTATATCCAAAACTTTTTAAGAAAGTGTTTGGAAAAACTGAAATAACATCAAAAGAAGTTGCTTTCGCTTTAGCTCAATTTTTAAGTACATTGATTTCTTCAAATTCAAAATTTGATAGTTATTTAAAAGGTCAAACGATGTTGAATTCTTCAGAATTAAATGGTCTTGACATTTTCCTGACGGAAAGAGGTGATTGTTTCCATTGTCACTCCGTTGGATTAATGGGTGATAATTCATTTCATAACATTGGTCTCGATTTAACTTTCAATAGTTTAAATTGGGGAAGATATGCTGTCACTATGAATGAGGTTGATAAGGGGAAATTTAAAACGCCATCATTGAGAAATGTAGAGTTTTCAGGCCCTTACATGCATGATGGTCGATTTTCAAGTTTAGAGGAGGTTGTTGAATTTTATAATTCTGGTGTACAAGTTACTGCATACACAGATCCAATTATGACGAAGCCTGGAAAGGAATTTGGTTTGCAGCTTTCAAATCAAGACAAAATTGATTTAGTGAATTTTTTAAAAGCACTCACTGATACTAGTTTTTTAAATAATACCAAATTCAGCAATCCTTAGTAGATTTAATATGATTATAATCACTTATAATTAAGATTTAAATAGTAAAAATATACTATTGAGTTAAAAATAATGATATAAATCATATTTGAATAAAGACATCTTACCGATATTTACATAAAAATATTACGGTAGTCAATATGAAATACATTAACAAAGAAACTGGTAAGAGAATTGGTTCCAAAGATGAATTATCAAAGGAGCACTCAAAAAAACTTAAAGATGAAGATCCAATTTTAAGAAATGCGAGTAAAACAGAAAATTTGGAAGAATTTTCTGCAATGGATCCTCCAGGGGCATATGACGAAGAACGCATTTTAGGTTCTGATTATGATCATATGAATGGCTTTCTTCAGTCATTAATGGATGAACATAAGGAAGTGATAGAAAAAGTTAAGAACTTTGATGAAGCACTTGTTAAATTTCGAGAATCTGGTTTTGCATTTACTCATGAAATTGATCTTGCTTTTAATTCATTTTTTGTTTATTTCGATGAACATATATTACCGCACAATAGGAAAGAAGAGCGCCACTATTTTAGAATTTTGCATGAACGATTAATTGAATCTGGCGAGCACGGAAAAGGTGATGAACCGAGTACAGCCATTGATTTAATGGAAGATGACCACACAAAATTCGTGCAGCTTGCATCGTTGTCATTCAATTTATTGGGATTAGGAACGAGATTAAAAGACTTGGATTCTAGGGTAATGACCTTTGATTTAGCATTCAACACAGGGCGAGAATTAACCGAATTATTAAGACTTCACATTTTTAGAGAAGACGAAACATTATTCCCGTTATCACAACAATTATTAACCGTTGAAGATTTTCAAATAATCAATGGTACAAAGTAACCCACATATGATTGATCGATTTGGCAGAGTGCATGATTATCTGAGAATATCTTTAACCGAGAGATGTAATTTACGTTGTTTTTATTGTATGCCTGAGGAAGGTATTCAACTAAGAGACAAAGCCGAATTTATGTCAAATGAAGAGTTGCTAGAAATAGCAAAAACATTCGTTTTGATGGGGGTAAAAAAAATCAGGTTAACAGGGGGGGAACCGTTGATAAAAAAAGGAATTGATTTGCTGTTGAGAGAGTTGGGGGAATTGCCAGTGGAATTAGCAATAACGACAAATGCAATTTTAGTGGATAAGTACTTGGATGATTTAATGGCTGCGGGTATTAGAAATGTCAATGTTAGTTTAGATTCGTTAGTTGAAGAAAAATTCAATAAAATTTCTAGAAGAGATTACTTTAAACGTATAAAATCAAATATTCATTTATTGTTGGAAAATAATTTCAATGTCAAGGTGAATGTTGTCCTAATAAAGGGATTAAACGACAATGAAGTAATTGATTTTATTGAGTGGTCTCGTAACGAAAACATTCACATACGATTCATTGAATTCATGCCATTTGATGGTAATAATTGGAATGATGACAAAAAGGTTTCATATAAAGAAGTCATGGAAAAGGTGCATCATCATTACGGTTTAGATAATGTGTACAAGTTAATTGATTCAAAAAATGATACTAGTAAAAACTTTCAAATTAGGGGCGGAAGTGGAACGTTTGGTGTAATAAGCTCAATGACCAACCCTTTTTGTTCTTCTTGTAATCGAATTCGATTGACCGCTGATGGAAAATTGAAAAACTGTCTTTTTTCACAAACCGAAACAGATCTTTTATCTGCATTGAGAAACGGTGAAGGATTAGAAAAATATATTCAGGAATCAATTCTAAGCAAAGAAAAAGAACGAGGAGGATATTCTCAATTTGATAATGAGAGTGTCAATTTGATGAAAAATAGAACAATGGTTTCTATTGGTGGATAAAATTTTTAAATTTGACCATATGAATAATGTGTTGCAAAAATTTTGTAGTGAACATTGGTGTGAGTTTATTTTGTTTCACAGTAAAACAATTAGTGTTAGTGCCGGAAATTCGATTTTTTCGGCAGGAGAAGACACATTAGGTATTCATATTCTGAATAAAGGCAAAGCAAAGGTTGTAGCTTGCACGGGTATTGGGACAGATAGAATTATTCGGTTAGCTGCGGAAGATGATATTTTAGGACATAGAGGATTTGGTGGACCCTGGAAATATACTGTTTCTGCCATTGCTTTAGAGGATTCAGAATTGTTATTTATCCCAATTGACATTTTCAATGCTGCTTTTAAGTCAAATCCAGACTTTGCTTATTACATGCTTATGTTTTTCGCTGAAGAATTAAGAGAGTCGGAAAGATTAGCTACACAACTACCTATCAAAAATGTTATAGCGTCAGTATTGTATAATAATCTTCAGGTTTTTGGTTTTGAAAAAGATAGTTCTACTAAATTAAGTCATACATTATCAAGAAAAGATTTGGCAAGTCAAGCGGGGACAAGGTATGAAACTTTGGTAAGAACATTAGCTGAATTGAATAACGAAAACATCATTAAACTTGACGGAAAAGCAATCCATATTTTGGATATTGAAAAACTTGTACTACTTAAGGAAGGTAACTAGCAATAATTGATTTATCGTTTTTCGCGAAGAATAGATTCCATTTTTTCTTTTTCCAACAAGGTTATTACTCCTGTTGTATTTATTTCGATTAAATTTTTGATTTGAAGTTCATTTAGTTGTTTTTTGATATTGCGAATGGATAAGCCTGTTAATTCAGAAAAATCTTCTGGTAACAAATTTGTGAAATATTGTCCGTCTAAATCTTTTTTACTGTTAAGCAATATTTCAAATAATAAACGTTGTTTGGAGGTGTTTTCAATGTAATTTTTTGTTTTAAAATCTGTAAGTTTTATTCGTGCACACAATATCTCAATGATCTGTTTACAAAACGTAGAATTTTTCATTAATAGATTCTTAAAATCCATTTTTCTGATTTTCAAAACAATACTTCTTTCGAGTGCCTTTGATGAAAATGTATAATTACTTGTTTCGCTCAGACAGGATGTAATTCCTACAAATTCTAAAGGGTAAGTTATTCCAATCACCCATTTACTCTTCAATACTTTTATTGAACCTTCTAAAATAAAAAATACATAATCATTACTTTCGCCCTCTTTAAAAAGGGTTTCGCCAATGTTTAATTCAACCTTTTCTGAATTTAAAGAATTCAAAATGAAATTGAGTTCAAATTTTTGATTTTCTTGTTCCATATCATTCGTTTCATCTGACACTGTTGTAAAACTAGGCGAGACTGGACGATTAAAATATGATTCAAATCATTTTGAAACTTGATGGCTATGAACTAGATGTTAAAAAAATGAAATATTAATCATAAGAATTCGAGCACTTAATTAATTCTTTCATATCGTTAATAACAATGTTCTTACCGTTTAACTCAATGATGTTTTTCTCATTTAACTGAGCTAATGTTCGGATTGTTGATTCTGTTGTTGTTCCTGCCATATCTGCGATTTCAGAGCGTGACATTTGTATGTTTATCGTTCTATTATCTGCTAAATAACCAAAGGTTGTTTGCAGTAAAAGTAATGATTCTGCTATGCGCTCCTTTACTGATTTTTGGGCGACATCGATTAAATGTTGTTCAGCGCCTTTTAGATCTTTCGATAATAGTTGAATTACTTTAAATGAAAGTTTAGGATTATCTTCAATAACAGTTAGAAATTTTTCTTTTGAAATTGTACAGATGTACGAATCTTCCATTGCTGTTGCTGTTGCGTGATATGGTTCATTACTCAACAATGATCGGTAACCAAGTATATCACCATCTTTTGAAAATCGAATGATTTGTTCTTTTCCATCTTTCCCCAATTTCGTAAGTTTAACTTTTCCATCATAAAGGCAAAATAGCCCATTGGCATGGTTTCCTTCGTAGAAAATTACTTGTCCTTTTTTGTAAAAATTATCACCTTTTTTTTCACTGATAATTTGTTTTTCAGGCTCAGATAGGTTGCAAAAAAAATCTTTCGAATTTTTACAATTGTCACATGATGGAATATCTATTGACTTTCTTTTCATTCAGCTTGGTTTGTGATATGAATCAAATATAATTCGTTTTAACCTCAAGTAATAGCGGTAAAAATAGTTAAAAAAGTGATATAAATCATATTGTATTCTAGGTAAATAGTTCAACTTTGTTAAAAATCTTATATATGGTAAGCATTAATGAGGCGCTTGATATTATTGATAGTACAACTCAACATTTATTGAAAATTGAGAAGGATATCAGCTTTGCTGGCGGGTATTGTGTGGCGGAGGATTGCATTTCGAAAATTGATTTCCCTCCGTTTGATCAGTCTGCAATGGATGGTTACGCTGTAAATAACGCTGGTGATTATACATCGTTTAAGCTTGTATCTGAAATTAAAGCAGGGGATAATGGGGTGAGTTTTAATTTGAAAAGTGGTGAAGCATGTCGCATATTTACGGGGGCAATGCTTCCTTCAGGAACGCATCTTGTTGTAAAACAAGAGGATGTAATCGTTGAAGACGGATTTGTTAATTTAACTAAAGTTCATACGTTCGGTGAGAATATTCGATTGAAAGGAGAACAAATTAAAATAGGTCAAACAGCTGTTCCGCAGTTTTCAACATTGAATCCAGGTGCTATTGGTTATTTAGCCATGATTGGTAATAAAAAAGTTAATGTTTTTAAGAAACCAACGATCTCAATTATTGCCACGGGTAATGAGTTAGTAAATCTAGGAGAAGACTTAGTTCTTGGTAAAATTTATGAATCGAATACGCATACATTACAAGCAGCTCTAAAGGAATTTGGCTTTAAAGCAACATCTAGTGTTGTGGAGGATAATAAAGACGCTATTTCTCTAGCGATTGCCGATGGTATTGAAAATAGTGACTTATTGTTAATTACTGGAGGGATTTCTGTAGGGGATTATGATTTTGTTGGAGGTATTTTAAAAAATCAAAAAGTTGAAGAATTATTTTACAAAGTCAGACAAAAACCAGGTAAACCGTTGTTCTTTGGGAAAAAAGGAAACACCTTGATTTTTGCTTTGCCCGGTAATCCTGCAGCAGTTCTGACTTCATTCTACATTTATATTTTGCCAGTACTTCAAAAAATGATAGGCAGAAAGTCATCATTTTTACCAATGAAAAAAGCCCAATTATCAGGTGCATTTGATAAAACTCCGAACTTGGGATTTTTTATGAAAGGGTTTTGTGAGAATGATTGTGTTTCGATTTTGTCAGCACAGAGCTCAGCAATGCTTAGTTCATTTATTGAGGCAAATTGCCTAATTTATCTCGAAGAAGGAAGGCAGCATTGGGAAAATGGGGATGAGGTTCAAATTTTCATGATAAATTAAACAGAAGCGAAAGTTCCTGATGAGTTTGCGTCGTTATAGTTTCAAATAGTTTACGGTATGAATAAAGCACTTGATTTTAAGATAAAAGGAAGAATTTGGATTTACTCGGATAGCGGTACCGTCATTGGAGAAGGAAGATTGAAATTGTTAATAGGAATAGACGAAACTGGTTCCATATCTCAAGCTGCTAAACAAATGAAAATGTCATATAAAAAAGCATGGGAAATGGTGAACACTATGAATTTGCAATTCAAAACACCTATTGTTGTTGGATCGCAAGGAGGTGTTCATGGAGGAGGATCCAAGTTGAGTGATAACGGAAAGAAATTGATTGAAAAATACGCAAGTCTCATAGAGAAAAATGAAAATTTTTTATGTGATGAGTTTTTAAAAATGAAGTTCTAAAATGGAATGTAACGCTATCATATTAGCTGGTGGAAAGAGTTCAAGAATGGGAACTGATAAGGGATTGATTACGATTGGAGAGAAATCGATGATTGAATATGTTTTAAATGAACTTGCGGCCTCCGAAATAAAAGACATTCTAATTGTTTCAAATAATTTAGAATATAAAAAATTTGGATTGCCTGTTTATCCTGATATAATAAAAGATAAAGGGCCTTTAGGAGGAATTTACACTGGATTAATCAAATCAAGTCGTTTACGAAATGTTGTGTTAAGTTGTGATATTCCTCTGATAAGCTCAAAAGTCATCAATCATTTAATAGATAATAGTGCTGATTTTCCTGTATTGGTTTCAAAATATGAAGATAAAATTCATCCTTTAATTGGAATTTGGGACGCTTCATTAATCCCATCAATTGGAGAGAATTTGATCGAAGATAGATTAAAATTAAAAGATTATTTAAATGAAAATGGGGCGGTATATACTGATTTGAAAGAATGTGGAATTATCCTTGAGAACACAACTTTGATGAATGTGAATACGCCAGACGAACTAAAACGATTGAAAAATGGAATGTGAAATTAAATATTTTGGATTAATTGGTGAAAAGCTGGAGATTTCTTCAGAACGAATAAACATTAATGATTTGACCGTCGACGGGCTAAAGTTGAAAGAGGTATTTATTAAAAGATATCCGATATTAAAAGATATGACTTTTCAAATTGCTATCAATGGTAAAATTAAAGATGAATTGACAGAGGAGCAGTACATTTCAATTGCATTATTACCTCCTTTTGCAGGTGGATAAAACGTGTATAATGTTAAGTAAGGAAGAAAATATATTTTATTCACGCCAAATTTTATTGAATGAAATTGGAAGTGAAGGTCAATCGAAATTATCGGATGCTAAGGTTTTAGTAATTGGTGCAGGAGGATTGGGGTGTCCTGTGTTGCAATATCTAGTATCTGCGGGGGTTGGCAAAATTGGAATCGTTGATGAAGATGTTGTTGATGTAACAAATCTTCATCGACAAATACTTTATACCGTTGATAATATAGGTATGAGCAAAGCGCTCGTTGCAGCTCGTGAATTAAGAAGGTTGAATCCATTTATTGATATTCAAGCATTCCCGTACAAAATAAGTACTAAAAATGCATTTGAATTAATCAATAATTATGATATCATTGTTGATTGCACGGATAATTATACGGCTAGATTTATTATCAACGATGCCTGTGTTTTGAGTAATAAAATAGTTGTATCAGGTTCAATTTATCGTTTTGAAGGGCAATTAACAGTTTTCAATTACAACAATGGTCCTACCTTGCGTTGCTTGTTTCCTAAAATGCCATTAAAAGATTCAATAAAATCATGCAGTGAATCTGGTGTGATTGGTATTTTACCTGGTATAATTGGTATGCTTCAGGCAAATGAGGTTGTGAAAATTATTTTGAATTTGGGTCAAGTACTTTCTGGTAATATTTTAGTTTTTAATTCTTTAAAAAATTCATTTGATCAATTTGAAATACATAAAAATGAAGAATTTAATTATCAAGAATTAATAAATGACAAAAAATTAATTGAAAACAATTACATCCAGTCTTGTGAAAACACTCTGGTAAATCAAATTTCCCTTTCTGATTTCATAATGGACACCCAAAATAATAAATACACAATTATAGATGTACGTAATAGAGGTGAATCACCATTATTACAGTTTGCACAAATAAGAAAAATTCCCTTATCTGAACTAAAAGATATTGAATTGAAATTCGAAACAAACAACAAAATTCTTGTTGTCTGTAAAGCTGGAATTAGAAGTACCCAGGCACTTGAAATTCTCAAAAGAAAAGCGATTAAAAATGAGGCCTATAGTTTGTTGGGCGGTGTGACACAAGATTTTATTGTTGAATTAAAAAAATTAGAAAATGATCAAAAACTGTTTTAAGGAAGGTCCAATTACTTCGCAATTTATTGGAGATTCCATCGCAAAACATCAATCAAAAAAAACAATTGGTGCCCATCAAATATTTTTAGGTCAAGTTCGACAAGATGTTATAGAAGAATTGGATGTTGTTGCTATCGAATATTCCGCTTATGAGGAAATGGCGAATAACGAATTTGAAAAAATTAGAGAAAGTGCGTTCCAACGGTTTGATTTGGTTTGTATGCACATATATCATAGCCTTGGACTTGTTGCTGCGGGTGAAATTTGCTTGTTTGTATTTGTGTCATCAAAACATAGGAAAATGGCACAAATGGCGGTCGAATTTATTGTAGAAGAAATAAAAAATAAGGTTCCTGTTTTTGGAAAGGAGATTTTGAGTAATGATACTCATGTTTGGAAAACTAATATTTTATAAAAATGGTTGAAATAACTCATAAAAACACCTCGTTGCGAATAGCCGTGGCACAAGCGATAGTTGTAGTTTCAAAACCTGAAACAATAGAAGCGGTTGTTAACAAAACGGTACCGAAAGGAGATGTTTTGGAAATGTCTAAAACTGCTGGATTATTTGCTGTAAAAAAAACGTCAGATGTTATTCCGGATTGTCACCCTTTACCAATTGAATACACAAAGGTCAATTTTCGCATAGATGGTTTGGAAATATTTATTGAAATTGAAGTCAAAACGATATACAGAACTGGTGTTGAAGTGGAAGCAATGCATGGTGCAAGTGTAATAGCATTAACCATGTACGATATGCTTAAACCGATTGATAAGGGAATTGAAATCAAGAATATAAAATTGTTGAATAAATCAGGTGGGAAGTCTGATTGGAAAAAACGTTTGGCCGATATGGAGTTAAGTGCCTCCGTGGTAGTTTGTTCTGATACAATTTTTGCTGGGGTAAAGCAAGATAAATCTGGATTAGCAATAATTGATAGACTTAAAGTTTCTGATGTAGAAATAAAAAACTATACTATTATACCAGATGAAGTAACAAATATTCAGGAGGAATTAGAAAATGCAGTAAAACAAGAAGTGAGTATTTTAATTTTCACGGGAGGTACAGGTCTTTCTGTCAGAGATGTTACTCCAGAAGCACTTATTCCAATGTTAGATCGTAGGATTCCAGGTATTGAAGAAGCAATTCGAAGTTATGGTCAAGAGCGAACTCCACTTTCAATGCTTTCTAGAAGTGTCGCTGGTGTAAAAGGTAAAACATTGGTATTAGCTTTACCTGGTTCTGTGTCTGGTGCTTCTGAATCAATGGATGCTGTATTTCCTGCTATTTTGCATTTGTTTAAAATTTTTAAAGGAGCTAGACACGATTAATTATGGGGTCTAGTCACGATTTTTTTAAGCTCATAGCCGTTTTTTGTGTTATTGCTTGGGCAATGTTTCAATTTAGAAGTAGGTCTGAGGATAGTTTGGTATACAACAATGGTGATCCAATTCGTACAGGAGGAACTGTCAATAATCTCAATGAGGGCATTTGGACATGGTACCATCCGAATGGAGAAATTCAGTTAACAGGTAAATTCGTTAAGGGTAAAAGGGAAGGTGTTTGGAAAAGTTATGATTCTTTGGGGAACGTATTGATTATTAGTACGTATAAAAACAATCTATTAAATGGTTCATTTAAATTGTTTGATTCTAATGGGGATTTAGAAAAAGAGGTGTTTTATGTAAATGATAAAATTCAGCTATAGAAATAAAGTTGTCACAATACTTTTTTTTGAATGATTTATATCATTTTTGTTGATCTGTGGGAAGAATAAGTTTGTTGTCGAAATCAAATCGCATAGTTTTCCAAAATGACAAATCATACCAGTGCGGATCAAAATGCAGATCTAATAAATGTTGAAAAAATAATAAAGGATAAAAATCCTAAGTTGTTAAAGATTTTACCTCGTCCTATTTTAAATTTTTTGAAAAAAAAATTACACGAAAGAGAATTTAATTCTTTTTTGAATGAATCAATTCAAAATAAGAATTTAGAATTTGTTAAAGGAACTTTGGATCATTTTAATATTACTTTAAGTCATGAGGGATTACATAATCTACCAATAGAAAAAGGATGTATTATAGTTTGTAATCACCCTCTTGGAGGT
>Ga0066414_1000037_pt1 | contig 33330 bp, 45 predicted proteins | sample LakWasMet20_HOW5_2_FD_59541 | JGI IMG/M metagenome (GOLD analysis project Ga0066414, IMG submission 59541) | Freshwater sediment methanotrophic microbial communities from Lake Washington under simulated oxygen tension - Sediment Metagenome 20_HOW5 | ecosystem: Environmental > Aquatic >...
ATAATGATTGACAACCTGATGTTAAATCTGTAAGTTGCAAAGAATAAGTACCTGATGCAGTACTTGTAACATTACTGATAGTTGGGTCTTCCAAAGAGGATGTAAATCCATTTGGTCCACTCCATGCGTAAGTCACATTTGAAACCGTAGGAGCACTAAACTGAACCAAATCTCCCTCACACGGAGTATTATCTCCAACCGATATACCACTATTTATAATAGGCAATAATTGAACAGTTAAAGAAACCTGCCCATCTGCACCTAAATTACCAATACACCCCGTTAAAACATCTGTAAGTTGCAAAGAATAAATACCTGAAGCAGCAGTTGTAACATTACTGATCGTTGGATCTTCTAAAGAAGATGTAAATCCATTCGGTCCACTCCATGCGTAAGTCACATTTGTAATTGTTGGCGCACTGAACTGAACTAAATCACCTTCACATGGCGTATTGTCTCCTACTGAAACCGCAGTTGGTAATCCTGGCAAACCTTGAACAGTAACATTCAAAGAAGGATCGATAACAGAGTGACAGCCTGTTGTTATGTTTTGAATATCTAACGAATACGTTCCAGAAGCTGCCATCGATACATTACTAATCGTTGGATCTTCTAACGAAGAAGTAAATCCATTTGGTCCACTCCATGCGTAAACAGTGTTTAACATTGTAGGAGCAAAGAAATTCAAATTTGAATTCAAACATGGAGTCAAATCATTTGCTGAAATAGCAGATGAAACAACCGGTGCATTATTCATAGTTACCACAATAGTATCAATATCAAACTTACACTCTGCTTGTTCAATAATAGCAATGTAATTACCCGTATTAAAAGTTGAAAAATTTGAAACAGTTGGATTAGTCAATACAGATGTAAATGAATTTGGTCCCGACCACGAATAACTTAATCCACTAATAGAAGAACTTAACGATGCAGTAGTACCTTCACAATAAACGTCAGCACTAGTCTGTGTACTACCAATTTCACAATTATTATACTTAGCTACAAAAGCATTATTCGTAGCAGGAGCTACTAAATTATGAGTACCATTAAAATCAAAATTTCTAGTCTGATTAAAAAATCCACAAACAAAAACATCATTATTGAAATTAACATCGATATCCCATGCAGACATACTTGGATCATAAGATTTATAGAATTGTACAACATTGCTCGTGTTTAATTTCACAACATGCATACCAGGAACAAAAGAACCTACAGCAGTAGCAGTATATAAAAGAGTATAGAAATATTCACTACCATTTTCAACAAAGTGTTTTATTTCACCATAAGAATCCGCACCAGTTCCATCAACGCTAGAACTTAACAAAATGTTTCCTAAATTATCTAACTTAAGCAATATACCACTTCTTGGTCCACTAGTGGTATAAGAGAGAGAACCCACATTTACAGTTCCAAACGCCATTGCAGTTAAATAAACATTACCTGAATTATCCAACTCAATATTCACATCTAAACTAGGGCAATTATAACTTTTAGAAGTTAAATAATTACCAGTTTGATCTAGCTTTAACAAAAAGATATTACCAACAGCGGGTTGAACACTTGTCATTGTCTGAACACCAGCATTTGGATCAAAATCCATCGAGTTAAAATATTCACCTACTATAAAATAGTTATTACTAGCATCAACTTTTATATCAATATTTTCTTGATCCGAATATGAAGAAGAACCTTGCCACATCTTAGACCAAACAAAATTCCCACCACTTGTGAGTTTTAACATATACAATCCCGTAGTAGCAGCAGTCATATTCTGAACACCAGCATTTGGATCAAAATCCACAGTTCCCATAAACCTTCCAAAGATTAGAACATTATTGTTATTATCTACTGCCACAGCACCAACATCATCAACTGCTGCTCCACCAATTTGCTTAGTATATTGATATGTATTAATTGTACTTATTTTCGTTACATAAACATCACTACCGCCTGCATTAGTTTTAATATCACTACCACTCGTATTAAAATTTACTGTAGGAGAAATAAACGTACCAGTCAAATACAAACTAGTTCCCGTTGCCAATTCTAAACCAAACACTGTTTCAGTTCCTGTTCCGCCAAAAGTTCGATTCCATTGAAGAACTCCATTTTGGTCAAATTTGGATAAAAACACATCCTCATTACCATTAGATGTTTTACTTACAACACCCGCACCTGGATCAAAGTCAACAGTACCCATAAACGTTCCAGCTACATAAACATTCCCTGAAGCATCCGTTGTTTCAAAATAAGCATAGCTTATATTTGTTCCTCCTTGATTGTTACCAACTGCCCAAACATAATTCAAATTTGAAATAGATGTTTGACTATGCACATTGACAACAAATCCAACAATAAATAAAATTGTTCCGATTAATTTTTTAGTCATGATTTTTTTTGTTAATAAATACTAACTCACTTTTTTTCGATTCAAATATATGAATAATAATTCTATATGCATAATCTTCATATATAGTACCTAATATTATTTTTTTAAAATAAAAAAAGAGAGCCTAAACTCTCTTTTTTGTTAATTAATTGGATAATTATTTATTGAAATTTCATTGCCCCACTCCCAATTTGAATCCATTGCCCGAACACTAATAAAATAATTTCCAGCAGAAGGAAATATATAATTCAAATGACTGTACGGGTTATTAGTCGTATCTCCATTAATTATATACTGATAATACAATATACTACCACCATATATTTCATCTTGATCAGATCCAGTAACAACTATTTTCTTTTCTAATGGATTTAATGCGCCTACATCTTCTACAACCCATGAAGTATAAGGAACTTTGTTATCAAATACAATGATTTCAAAATGACGAACACTTTCTAAACCATAATTATCTGTTACTTTTATATCAAATTGATACACACCCTCTGTTCCTATGGACCATTCTACATAATGCGTACCGTTCGTCAACGTACTAGACGAAAAAGCCGATCCATCAACCACTAAACTCCCACCACCTGAAAACACAACATTAACAGAGGGTGCTTCATCATTAATCGATAAATTCATCTTATACGTCTGCCCCAACTTTAATGTATCAATCAAATTATCTCCATTTAAAATTGAAGTTGTACCGGAATGAGAATTCAACAACTGATAGTTCACACCCGCCACTTGATTATTATCACCATAATAGTCCTTACGCTTGTCACAAGAAATTAATCCTACAATCAAAACCGCTACTTCCAAGAAATAAATCCTATACTTCATATGCTTAATTTAAAACGTAACTAATACCAATAGTACCTGTGTAAATCCAATTACCCAACAATGAATTACCCACATACCATTCACTAAACTCTCCTTTAACAGACCATTTTGAATTTATCAAATAATCTAACTCAACATTGGCTTTCCCTCCGTAAACTAAACTAAAATCCTTTCTTTGTTGTAAATCAGATTTAATAAATTCAAGCCCTGAAAAAGCACCAAGTCCAACATTACAAAACAGTTTACTCTTAACACCAAATACATTATACATAAAATCAGCGTTAACATATAAATTGTTGAACTTTGTGCTTACAACTCTTCCGTTTTCATATGCAATTCCAAAACGGTATACCATTTTTTCATTAAAACATTTACCGTAATTAAAAGAAGCATACTTTGGAAGACTATATTTCGAAAATCCATAGTTCAAATTAATATAATTACTTCCCTTAACTAAATTACTCTGAGCAATCCCATCAAATGAAAAGATTACAAAAAGAACTAAAACCATTATTGCCTTTTTCATAATTTACTAATTTTACGAAACACTACTCCTGAAGCCGTTTCAATTTTTACTAGATATATTCCAGCAGGCAACTCCTTTACATCAAGTTCCTTAGAATCACTTACCAAATACTCCTTACTTTCTAAATCATAAATAGAAACTAAAAATACCTCTTTTTGCGTTTTAATAGTTAAGTGATCCTCACATGGAACAGGATAAATCAAAAATTCTTGATCTTCTATTTCATCGATAGCCAATACACCTAAAACATTCCAATAATTTGTAAAGTTTGAATTCACCTGACATCCAAAACTATCCACAACCATAACATCTAAAGAATACAATCCTAAATCATTCAAATAGTGCCATAGTGTATCTCCGAAATAAGGCATACTGCCATCATTCCAATTCCATTCAATTGTATCGTTTTCAACACTAAACCAACTTCCAGAAACAACACCCAATACAGGCGTTGATATTGCAACATCACCAGTCAAACTGAAATCTAAATTAACAATTGGCTCTCTAACAACATTCACCGTATCAACAACCGAATAACAAACTTCACTACCACCGAATACAAAATCTTCGTGCCAGGTACTTGTAGTACCATTAAAACCATATAGCTTTACTGAATCCATTATTTGGGCTTTCATCAAATCCAATTTTTGATTTGTTACCATAACTTGAACAACATTATCTACTGATCCATCATACTCAAACACACCATCATTATTAACATCCCAAACAACAGATCGATATGAATCATAATTAATTGAATCCAAATAAACTGGAGTATCAGTAGTAGCAGACAATGTAGGATTACCCGTATAACATAATGTTGATGAATCTTTCAATTCCACAGATGGAACAATACCTATATTAACCTTACCCCAATCAGAAACAGCATTTAACACGTTAACACCGCGACAATAAACTCTCATACCATCACCTAAATAAAACGTAGTCAAATAGTCCTCAGAACCTAACGTCCCGTTCCCATCAATGTCATTTCCATTATTGTAATAAAGTAGTTCATTAAATAACAAATTCGTATTTTGTATAATGTCATTAGGTGCATAAATACTACTTGATTGATTCAATAAGACATTGTCCCTATCTGGAGTATTCACCGAAAAAGTATTTCCCGTTCCGGTTGCATAAACATAATTCTGATACATCACCTTCCACTCATACGTAACTCCTGCTTGATAACTATTAAGCGAAAACGTATAATTATTATTTGAACAACCAAAATGAAACCTTGAATCCAACATCCAAGTTCCATTCGTATTTTTAAAAGAAAACAACCCAGACTCACCTGGTCCAAATGTATTTTCAAGCTTTATAGTAGGAACAACAATGCTATTCACAATAGGAGTTACATAAAACAATGTATCAGTCCAATCACTTATACATCCATTATTATTTGTTCTTACAAACTCAACATTGTCCCCATAATTAGCAATCGAAGGATCAAAATATACGTTTGAACCATTTGCGACCAAACCAGAACCTTGAAATTCTAAAACACCTCCAGTAGAACTAACATAATCAGGCATTAAAGTTGATGATGATTGAGAGGTTATAACACCTGCACTTTGAGCTGTTGAGATAAACTGTGCATCAAACATTTCGTAAACATTCACATTCCACTTACGTCGAACCAATAAACCATCCCTTTTGCCCTCAAATACAATATAATAACTTGGATTCAACGTCATTGGGTCTGGCAACGAAAAACTAGGATTAAACACTCCAGCGTTCGGAATATCCGCTTGATAAACCGGAACTAAACCATTAATAGCAGGTACACCCGAATAAATTTTATAAACGCGATTAGTTAATCCCGTTCCAAAAGAACTTAACATCTCATTCAACTCATAACTATTGTTCCAACACAACACATTCTGTGAATTATTTATATTTCCTACTTGCTTTACAACAAATTCGACCTCTAAGCTATTAGATCCAACTACAGCATCAACATTATATGTTACACTTACACGCAACTCTTCAGCTGTTCGGATATCGTTAAACGGCGAATTTTTTACAGCATCCTCAAACCACCACCAATTAATAGTTCCTTCCACATTATGATATAAAGGAAGATAATTATTTAAAGCGCTGCTCGTATTCCAATTACCCCAAACGCCATTGTTTTTAGCTTTAATTTTTACACTCCAATAGTTACAATCGTCATTGTAATTACGAGTACATCCATTCTGAGACAATCCTTCATCACACAAATATCTAATATTCACATTAACACCATTAGATGCTACTGTTCCCCTGAACCAGTACATGTCATCCGCACATGAAGAATAAGCAAATGAACTTACAAAGGTTAAAAACAATACAATTACTATATTTCTCATAACTTACCTACATTTAATACATCCTTACTAAATAAATCAAAGTTGATCTTACGCCCACCTTCAATATCCATATCCTTACCGTTATCCTCCCAATGTTCGATAACCAACTTCTTGTTTTCAGTTAAAGCAAATTTATCCATTACAATAACGTATCTACAAGTACTCATTCCTTCTAATCGCGTAGGACGCTTATATTCCAAAACAGGAACTAATTCAATCGTCTGTACTCCTTCACCTTTAATTTTTCTTTTAACGGAAGTCACATTGTACTTATAATAATCAAACACATACGGAATATTACCTTTATTTATCATTTCAAATTCCATGTAGATTTTATTATCTACAATAACCATATCTCTCAAATAAATGCTGATTTTATATTTTATAACTCCACGGTTCAAAATACGATCAGGACTAACCATTAATTTTTCACACGCACTAGCATATGAAGCATCTACTGAATCCTTTGAAGCAGTGTTAACTATCAAATACTCTTTTGAAGTATTAGTAATAGTATCTTGAGTTGTCTTATTAATAGAACTTTTTAAGTTCGCATAATTGTACAAGAATTTTCCTTTTGGATCACCATAGGCAACAATAAAAACAAACATTTTACCAGATGATTCAACAAATAAATTTGTTGGTTCAAAATCCTCTACACCAGCTTGTAAAATCAATTTATTACCCGATATACGAACAATAACATCTTCACTACCACAATCAAATTTTACATCCTCACTATCAAACACCAAATAGGCTGATTTTGTGAAATCAACTATAATAGTGTCCGCTATTTGAGCTTTCATACTAAAAGCAACAAACAGCGTTATAAAAATAACTACACCTTTCATTTCACTTCTTTTATATAAACACGATGACCATTTCTCAACACAAACGAAACTTCTTGTGTCTTCTTTTTTAAATTAACTTTTACACTACCTACAATTGGAACATTTGTCTCAACAGAAGAACCACCCTTCTCAACAACTTCCCCACTAGCATCCCTTGAAATATCATTCAATACACTAGCTGGAATTGCAACACCTTCATTACCATCTTCATCAAAAACGGTCCATTCAACAGCCTTTGTAGTAGAACCAACTTTTACAGATGTTACCTTAATAACCATACGCTCTCCAGATGGCTTAGCTAAACCCGTAATAACTGTATTTTTTGGAATTTTCATTCCATCCACAACCATTTCTTCAGCTAGTCTTATCTTAACATAACTACCACTTTTTACAATTTTATCATCATTAGCAATTGACCCTCTTGCCATCTTTGAAGACACCGCCAAATTACCAGCACCATCTGAAGGAACACGCTTTCTTTTTTCCTTTGTAGTAGATGGTTCAACAACAACCGGAACATTTTCGGATGTCTTAGGTTTTTGATAAGAATTAGAAGCTTGATAAGAACGCGGAGAATATCCGTATGTTTTCTTTGGACTGTCAACTAACAATGGACCATCATTTTCTTCAGTAGATATTTCTTCTTGATTATTATCTGATCCTCCGAAAAAATCTCCTGATCCAGCGTTACTGCTATTAGATGTTTTATTATTAATACTCAATGTATCAACCGGAACATCCAAAGAACTAATCTGTGTACCTTCTTGTTGTTCTTCTGAATCACCACCTGCAGTGGCAAATCCAATACCAACCGTAGCTATAAGCCCTACAACAAGTGCAAAAGCAATAAAGCCTTTTTTCTTATCCTTTCTTAAGGAATCTAGGTAATTATTAATTTTCTCTTTCATTATTCTTGATTTTCAATTATCCAATTTTCAATCACCATTCCATAAGCATTTTTATTGCTAATTTGAGCTTCAGCAAAAACACATGATGCTGTTAAAACACGCTTAGATACAGCATCTCCATTAATAAATGACTGTTCAAAAACAACCTTTCCAGCAACACCATTGTTTTCATTCATCACCTCAATTGAGCGTATAACAACATCCACTCTTAAATTATTCTGAATAACTTTTTCACGAACACGATCATTTAAATATCCCTGCAATATCTCATTGCCACTCTTACCGTAATATGCTCGTGCATTCTCAATGCGTTCGTCATAATTAGCAGAAGAAAAGGAATACATGTATTCAACACCGATTCTCAACACATTTTCAGCTAACAGCTTTTGCCGTTCAAACTCATTCAATTCTTTAATAGTGCCAGTCTTCAAAGCCCCATCATTATCTAAAACAACAACCCTTTTTTCTAAGTTTGATACCTTATTTGACGTGCCTAAAAAAACCAAAGCACTAACACCAATACTACCTATTACAGCAATTAATGTTATTACAATTAAGGCTTTATTTGCCCTATCCGCTTTCACCAAACCTAATTCTTTTGCTAATGCTTTTCTATCCTCCATAATTCAATTTTTAATCTAATCTTGTTCGTTTTGCACTTTCAATGCCCTGTCCTGCTTTCTTGGCAATTGCACCTCCACCACTAGCGCCACCACCAGCGGCCATGCCAATACCACCTAAAACGGCAGCAGCTCCAGTTGCGGCAACTCCTAAACCTCTTCCCATAATAGAATTGATTCCTGAAATTCCCACAAACATATTAGTAATCTTAAAAGCAGATAAATAAGCACCAATCATAGCCAAATTAAATGCAATTGATGCACTAACAGAAGGATCGTTGAAAGTATGTTTAACAAAATTCCAAAACAACATATCCAAAATATTCAATGTTGTAAAAACAAAACCTAGTGTTAACATTTGATTCATGTAATTCATCGGCTTATCCCTAAAGAATATTCCAAAAGCTAATACAATTGGTCCAAACACCAAACCTATTTGAAAGACCATTTTAATAAATGTTCCAATTATCCACTTAACAATACTTGACAATAAATAAGTTAAAGAATTAAATCCACTAGCCAACAACTGTGAAATATAACCGCTACTACCATTTTCACCTGTCATATCTTCAACAGCCCCATCTATACCGGGCTTCTCACCAATATCCCCACCATTCACAGTACCATTCATAACACCATATTCACGATCTACAAAATTGTCTATAATTTTACGTTTTTGAGGGTCATTATCTTCATTCTTCAAAGCATTTAACTTCCTAACTGTTTCCATTTTTTCAGCACCAACGCTTTCCATAAAATACTTATCAGCCACATCCCTTAATTCTCCGTGCATAGAACTGCTTGTGTTAGTAATACTATTAATACCACGCAAAGCATCCGTAACACCAGTTGCTAAGGGGACATAACTACCCAACAACAACATGATAAACAATACACGAACAATTTCTTGCCAATCCCAGGTTACTTTAACATCATTTCCTTGTGCTGCTCCTAGAGAATATTTAAAATATTCCCAACCAAACTTCACGGCAATAAAAGATGATGCTAAAAAACCACCAATCAACACTGTCCAATTCATACCTTCCTTAACGGCTGAATTCATTGTAGGAACATCCCAGCCTACACCTGCAACTTGTAATAACATCATTATAAATTCATTTGAGTTAACATTGAATAATTTTCTTCTGGATGCTTGCGATCATATTCTCTTAGCAATTGTTGCAAAACATTACCCCTCATGTACTTGTTTAAGCTATTGACTTTACGAATTGCTTCTTCCAATTGATCGTTCAAATCTTTTAAAGATTGAACCGTTTCATATTGGGTCATTAAAATACCTCCAGTTGCTATCCAATTTAATTTTTCACTAACACCTTCAATCTTCATGAAGGTAATATCCAATTCCAACTTATTCTCACAAAGTTCAAGACCTCCTGCCATACCCATATACAACTGTAACTCGTCAGTTGCACAAATCATTCCTTCAAGCATAGTAATTAATCTTTTTACTTCACTTCCTGAATTCATAACATTATTTATAAAATCAGCATTCGCTTTCCAAGAATCCGCAGACTCTTTCAATTCCTTAATTGTTCCTAACATAGAAGCAATTTGAGCCCCATTTGTAGGGTCATACACAATAGACTGTTCTATACTTTTAAAAGACATTAAAACTATAAATACTGTTAAATAAAACTTTCTAATCATTTTTTTCATTTTTAGATTCAACAAAACTTACAACTGCACTTTCAATTGATCCTGTACTTTTAATTAAGTCATCGATTAATTGAATATCTTTTGCATTCGTTTGATACAACGAAAACGTTTCCGGACTTACTTCATGACGAAATAAAAATCCTGGCATATCACCAAACTTTAAAAATCCAATTTTATAATTCGATCCTTCTTTAGCGGTTTGATTTCTTAATAATTCCATTTCAGAATTTGACAATGACAAATCCTTTTGTAATTTTTCAAATGATGACGATACTTTAGCATGATTTAGTAATAACTTAATCTCACTATTACCTAAAATCGACGATCTTAATAACGGATCTAACTTATCCAAGAAATCAATCGATTGAGTAATAATAAATATTTGCCCCCCCATCTTTCTAATCTTACGATACAATCCACCGATATAGTCTGCAAAGAAACCTCCCTGGAGAAAATCTACAGCTTCATCAATAAACATTCGCGCATTCGTTCCATACCACTTGTCCATGATTTTTTGAAACATTTGCATCACTATTAATAATACTGGAGAAGTTAATCTAGGACTTGTCAATATTCCTGCTAAATCAATCATCGTCCATCTATTATCTAACTTAATAGTATCATTTGAGTTTAATAAAAAACTATACTCTCCTTCAACACTATATGGACGTAATAACATTATAAAGGAATCAATATCAATAAACTTTCTGTATGATCCATCACTATTCTTATAATCCTCAATTACATATTTGTAATATGAATCAAAATTTATTTCAACATCTTTTTCTCCTGACTTTATCATCTCATTTACATGCTTGAAATATCCATTTACAGTAATTCGAATACCACCATATGTTTCTTTTGAAATATCTTCTCCACTAGTTCCATACCAACAGGAACAAATCAGCGATGCCATAAAATCTAAATACAGAGCATCTTTCTGTCCTGAATCATCCAATTCAGGATAATATTGGGAATCTTGGAAATAACAATCCATAAAAGGATTGAATTTTAAATTTTCAATATTCTTCGAATCAATGTATACTCCATTATTCAAAGCAGTAATTCGTCGATACGATCCACCAACATCAATTCCAAAAATCAAATCGCCATTCCAAAAACATTGGTCCAATATATGGTTTATCAAAAATGATTTACCACCACCAGTGGGAGCAAATAAAACACCATTTCGAGATTGGCAATATTTATTTAATTCATCCCAAAAGTCAAACACAAAAGGACGACCAAATAAATCAACCAATATAATTCCCTTACTATTACCGCTTTTAAAGGTTTCCAAATGTGTCATATACGCATAGACCTCAATAAAGCCTAAACGCAATGTCTTATTCAACCTTCCACAACCAGGTAATGCAGCATAAAACTGATTCCAACTACCATAATTTTCAGCAGCCAAAACCATTCCTAATTGCTTTTGTGCAATATCAACTACCAAATTTGTTAATCGAGACAACTTTTCTTCATTACTATCAGTTAACAATACAGTTACACCCCATGAAGCATAACGATACTCATGCGTTGATTTATAATCTTTTACATCATCTATGGTTTCACGCTTTCTGACAGCATCTCTAGATTTAAGACCAACAAGGAAATTCAAACGTTTATATTCTGAATCCAATCTTGTCTCAACCTCTTCTCTATTTTCAATCTTTATCGTTTCTACCAATGCATGATCAACAGGTAAACCCATTCCAAGTGGAAATAAATAAGACGTAGGCAAACTAACATCTTCTCTATAATTAGTACCATTCATGCCTAATTTTTCACTTTCAACAATTTTTCTATTCTGAGCAGTAAAACCGTTAAAACTCATAGGCAACTTACGAGAAGTTAAAACTGATACATTCTTTGAACCTACCGCTAAACCATGTCTCTTAATATCAACATCCTCTAAAAACTCTCCCCTAGAGCCCTGATTCCAAATCTCACAAAAAAGGTCCAACGTTTCCCAACCAGTTAATTCAGAAACACTATCACATGAGGTTTTTAACGAAGCTACAAACGCTTCAAAATATTGAATATATTGTTCAATGTATTGAATTCCCTCAAATCGCTCAACCCTTGACAAAAGACTGCTTTTGCTTTTAGGCCCTTTTTGATTTTTATATTGATAAGAAACAACAATATATGTTTTCTCAAACATAACATCGCGTTTCTCAAACATGTTCTCATTCCATCTTTTAGTTTTACAACCATCACTCATATTCTTCTGATGAGGAAGTGTATAAAACCTACTTATCTTTTGTACAATAGTTCCTTCAGGAAGCATTGACAATGTTTTTTTCCAATCATGATAAACCAAATCAACCTTTTCAACTTGATTTGGATCTTTACTTGAAGCCATTGTATAGACCTCTTTCATTTTAATTTCAACGGCAAATACAACATCACCAAAAGAGGAAATGCAATATTTATCATTCACTTCATCAAAGGGAATTAAATCACCTGCTTCTTTTGCTTTCATAAATTGCCTTTATATCAACTTGTTGAGTAATTCTTTTTGGAATAGCATTAAATTCAAAACGATCTCCCATAGGATTATCTATTCCCTTTTTTTGACTCTCTTGCATCCACTTCGTAACACGAACCACCACAAAAGCATAAATTAGTAGGTACAGGATTACAAAAACGCCCAATAATAAAGCAAATAATAATCCTGTTCCAATAAAACCCACAAACACAAATGCCAACGTAAAAGATGGCAATCCCCACTTTCTAACTGGTTCATTTACCCAATCAACGGTGCTTTTGTTTCCCGTACCTCTAATTTCGTCCATCTTTTATGCAATTAAATTCATTGTAGTTGCAATTGTGGCGAACAACATCCCAACAATAAGACCAATCATTGCTCTACGCATTTGTTGCTGATCAAAAAACGCAGTATAACCGGCATATATAAATGCACCACCAGAAATTGCTATGAAAATATAGCCAAAAATGGTTTTTAAAGTATTAGTTTGTGTTTGCAATGATGATTGAGCATCTCCCAGCATATTAGAAACATTCTGTGCATCTACAACTAATACTAGACCTACAAATAAAATGGTTAAGAAAGTTCTTAACGGAATTTGATTTACTTTTTTCATTATATGTTTGATTTATTGATTACTAACCCAACGACACAGTAATTGCCGAAACTATTGATGCTATTACTAACGTAATAAAAAATGACGAAAGACCCTTTCCTGCATCACCGAAAAAAGCATCATAAGCTGAGACCAACACAGCTATACCACAGGCGACAATTATTAATAAACTCATAATACTCATTCCATGACCGGCAGCTTGTTCAATTTCACCCTGAACAGGTGCTAATGGATCATTGATTAATGTAAATAAACTAAAAAGCATCATCGTATTTTCTTTTTAAAATTAATTGTTCTTGAACTTGAGAAGATAGCTCGTCATAATCTTTTTCCGAATGACTAGGGTTCAAAATTTTACTATATTCTGCTTTTTTTTCAGCCAAATAGCGCAACTCTTTCTCCATATCTACACCCTCGGAAACAATATCTTTTTCACTTTGCGTAACAGGATCAACTTCCCTTGTTATTTCTCCAACTCCTAAATGACTGTTTTCACTACTCAATTTAGCAACCAACAATTCCTTTTCTTTTCTCCTTTTCACCTCAGAATAAATCAATCCTGAAGCAAGAAGTATAATAACTACATAAATAACCATAACTATTAAGAATTTATTTCTTCTGATTCAACACCTTTCGATTTACCTAACAAACCTCTTTCTTTAGCTAATCTAAGGGTCATAACGAAACTTAGTTGTTCTTCATACTGCTCACAAAGAACTTCATCTTGCTCTCCGAATCTTTCTATTAACCAAATTAATTCCTCTTCAGCAGATTCATAATCCTCTAATTGAATATATTTTATTAGAGTTTGTTTTCGCAAATCATCCCCATCATAATCACAATAACTATTTGCCATTTCAATGGCGATAGGTAATTGTTCTGTAAGTCGAGATCGTATTTTTTCTTCAGAAACAGCATCTTGTTCTTGTTTCTTTTTCAGACCTTCCTCAACTTTCATTTTAGTAACAATAGCTTGAACCACCTCGAAATCTTTCAAAGCTTCTTCTGTATCAATTACATTAATAGCATCTTCCAATTTTTTTTCAGCATCAACGTAATTTCCTTTAGCCATTAATTCCTTAGCTTCATTATAAAACTTAAAATACTTCTCTTGATCCTCTTTATACTGCTTTCGTGAAATCCCGTGAACCTTATAGCCGAAGTAAACTCCAGCGGCAATCATTATTAATGTAAGAATGAATAAATACAACATACTTTTCTTTTTTATAAATTATAAACCTGATATTTTCCACAAAACCACAAAAACAGCGATGGTAACTACAAGATTAATCAATGACTTCATTGTTTCACCGGGAGTTGGACTTTGAATAGCTCTAAATAATAATACAACACCCCTTATAGTTAAACCTAGTCCAAACAAATAAAATGCTATAACTTTAAAACTACCCCAAGCGGACAAATTGCCTGCACCTTGATATATTTGAAGAGTTGTCCAAGTATCCAATTCTCCTACGACATCTAAAATAAAACTCATCTATATTTTTGTTTTGATTAACACAAATATATTAACATAATTCATATATTTGCAAAAGAAGCAGTACTATTTATCTTTAAATCTAAAGAACATCTAAAAAAAACAGTAGGTATGGAAAGAAATACAAATCCACAAGAGCCGATTTACTTCACTAATGAAGAATTTGCTACAATTGTTAAAGAAACTGAAAGAGAGTTCGCTCCAAAATCAGTAGAAAACATTGACAAAAAAACAATCACTCCAGAGCAAAAAAAAGAACTTCTAAATATGGACATTCAACAGTCTCACCGTCTAGCGATCTTTCGCTATATGAATGTTGAAAATGGTTTAGAAATAGTCTCTGAAGACATTAAAATGAAACACAAGTCCAAATCAGAAATTAACCAATCTGAAAAACAAATTAATAAAGGACCTAACCAAAACCTTACTAAAGCCACCCAAAGCATAGCTCAAAACGTTAAACAGGCAGCCAAAGGGCTTAATATTGATTGATGATCTATTGTAAATAGTGCGAATTTCTACGAAACCAGGCTTTACTTTTCAATCCCCTTGCTTCACGGCGGGGGATTTTTTTACCAATCCTTTTCGCTCCAACTCACGCATCAATTAATCATGCCTACGCATCAAAATAAAATGCCTCCACTTTTCACATTATTTATAAAAACCTAGAAATACAAAGGAATTACCACCTTTTTTCACGCGTCAAACAATCACGCCTACGCATCAAACAATCATACCCACGCATCAATTAATTATGCCCGCCATTTTCATTAATTCAAACTTCAAATTTTAACGTAAGCAATTAAAACCCTTTTGTAATGCGGATTACAGAAGATTAAACAGCTTAATTTACGCGTCAAAGAAACATGCCTAAATAGGATTTTTTAAAAACACGTAAAGTACTGATAATAAAGAGTTAAAAGAAATTAACGCATCAAAGAAACGTGCCCCTATTATATAGTATATAAATAATAATATATAAATAAGTATATTAATATAAAAAGAGTACATGATTACTTGACACGTAGTTTGACAATTATTATCAATTTGACAACCACTACGCTTAGGGCTTTAGGGATGGGTGTGGGTTTTGGTCGTCTGTTTTGCCTTTTGCTTTGACCCCCTCCCCTCTTTTCCTTATCTTTAAGTAAGGATAACAAACAATCCTACGGTTTAATTTATAAAAGGTTTCTTTTTAATCTAAAATAAAGATATGCTCAAATTTACATTATCAGCAATCAGCAAAGAATTGAACACCGTTCAATCAACAACAACCATTGAAGCCGAATCAAGGAAAAATGCCCTTGTAATTGCTCGTGACCTGAAAAGTAGATTTTTCCCAAATATGAAATTTTCACTTAAAAGACAATCCCAAGCAGAAGCCCTGAAAATTCAATCAGATTTTTTGGCAATGGAAAATAACTAAATCCCTTTTTTTAAATCTAAAGTACTGAATGATGAAAAGTTTTAAAGACGTAAATATTGGACAAACATTTTACACATCAAATGGAGCACCCGCAAAAAAAATAAGTGCATCAATGGCGGTTCATTTACAACCACAACTTTGCGGATTCGATTTTCAAGAAGCTAAAGAGAATGTTCAATTTCCACAAAATGAAAATTCTCACGTTTATGGAATTGGAACAATTAACGAGTAATTATTCAACAGTTTTATTTTAATTTAAAAACAAATCCCATGATTATCTACGCACCATTTACAATCGCATTTTTAAATTCTTTGGATTTAAAAACTAAGAACGACATTCTAACAAATATCGCCAACCATTATGGGATAACTAATGAAGAAGCATATCAAGAGGTAACGGACAACGAAGCCGAAAACCTGATTGATTATCTAAGCGGTGACATGCGAGAAACAGTTAGTGTTTTGATGCAAAATTTTACGACCATTTGTTTTGACCCAAATTTGGGTGCAAATATGGGAGAAGGAATCCAACGCATTGAAGCCATCAACAACGAAATGCAAAAATTCAAATCATAAATTGTTTAACACCTTTCTTTTAATTTAAAATTAAGCAGATGAACTACCCTCAAGAAAAATTTGAAATTCTAAAATCGTGTGTCAGCGTTATGAGCGAACACATTGAAGTTAAAAAAAGTGACCCGACTTTTTTACACGATTTTATTGTATCTCAATTTTCACCATTTGAACAAGAACAGAGAATGATGGTGAACAAAGAAGGAAGCGTTATTAGACGTTCGAGATTATTCTATTTTTCAGATGAAGAAGCAAGCGAATTCAGACCCCTTTTATCGTTATTAACGGATGATGAAATTGTATTGACACATACACCTTGTAATCAAGAGGATATTCCACTAGCAGTTAACAAAGCAATCCAAGAACTGAACTTATGAAACGATACGAAATACAAAAACACGCAAAAGGACTTTATGCTGTTATTGACACAATCGACAATACAATAGTAAGCAGTTCTTATGAACCTTTCAAAAACACCATCATTGAAAGAAATGAACTTAATCAAAACAGAACTTTTGAAAATGAAGAACATATTCTGAGAACTTTCACTGGTTACCAAAACAACTTCTGTATTGAATTAAACGCAAAAATTGTTCATTCCGTTAAATCAGAACAACAACACTTTAAAAAACTCAAATTGTTAGTTGATAAATATCAATTAATTGAAAGTTCAAATATTTAGAATTAACACAGACATCCCATGAGTAAAGAAAATAAAATAGCATCTTCGCCATCAATCCAAGGATTGGAGAAATGCCTAAATGAATACTTTTATTCATCGACATTTAAAATTTGTCCCCAAACGCTTGAAGTAACAAACGCAAAAGGAACAGTCAATTCAGTAGTAATCAAAAAAGCTAAAGGCAGATTTTTAGCTTGTAATTAATTAATTTAAAACAACATGAAAAACACAAAACAATTCACAATTACGGGGAACAACCCACTTAAACATTTTTTTGGAAAAGAGGATAAACCAACCTATGACCAAGACGAACTTTACCGTTTCTATTTTTCCCATTATCCCGAAAAAGAAACCGCTGATTGGGATGAAGTAACTGCTTTTTACAATAACATTGGAGCGCAGATTCAATTGGCAACAAACTAAAAACAAGGTACTAATATTTTAAAAAATCAATTTATGAAAATGATAGTTGAGTTAGAGATTGATATAGATCATTCTAAGGAATTTCAATGCGAAAATAAAGAAGAGTATTATAATAAATTCCATAAAAAAGATGGAATTTTATATGATAAAGAAGCTCAAGCAATTTATTATGAAGTTGAATTTCCTTTCATGCCAATGAATGGGCAAAATGTATCTACACGTTTCGGAAGGTGTAACGTGATACATTCTATGTTACAATTGGAAAATACTTCTGAATATTTTTTTGATAGAAGCAGAATTCTTGTAAAACAAGATGATTTAGATTATTAATTCTAAAACGACTTAGAGCATGGTTCCGCCAACAAAATCCTTAGAACAAATTATACAGTATGCCGAAACTCAAATTCGCATTTATCAAATGCCTATTGAATTAACGGAAAAACACGTTTATATAAGAATTTTGGCGCAAAAATGCCAACAAGGAAAAACTCGTTTCAATAATTCAAACCCGATTACAACGGTTTATGAAATCATTGAAACTAATGCTTTCTATACAAGAAATCAAGGAAGGTTTGAATACATCAAAGCATACCACCAACTACGCTTGTTTGGATATGATCTTTGGATTCAGACCTTCCCTGCTAAAACATTACCAATCAATATTGAAAAGCAAAACTCAATCGAAGTTATTACATGCAAACGCATGATAACAAAATTGACAAATGCACTGAACTACTTTGAAACAACTGAAAAAGCAAAGCTTATACCTGATTGGGATAACCCCGATTATCAAAAACTTAAAGATAAAATCGAAAATTACAAAGAAAGATTGAAAACTGCTGAAGAGAAAAAAACAGAAAACAACTCTGCTTTTTCTTAAATTAATGTTTTAAATAAATCAAACACGTATGAAATTAACAACAATACCAAACGCACATAAAATTCTTTTAACTCCTGAATTCTTCATTAAACACAAATGGGTACAAAACCCAGATAATAATTTGCAATTTCAATATGGTGCACTACAGTTAGAAGGAAGTATAGTAAAAGAGCGCGACAACGGAAAACATGTATATGGGTTTGTTCTTATGGCTCTCCCCGATATGTTTGGCAGAAAACGAATGAAAACAGCACAAGACTTAATTGATTTATGGAATGCTATTTTTATAGATCCCCCGATTTTTTTAGTAATAGAATCGCAACAAAAAAACTTGTTAGAATATAAACTTTTTCACGACCCAAACCGCTACCTACTACATGAAAAAATTAACAGTGCATTACGGAATACGAAAAGTGGGAGGAATCATTAAAAACCCTTCAATTTGTGTTTGGTATGAAAACGCAAATAACAATCCAGCAAAAAACGAAGGTTTTGTGCGAAGAGCAATGCACCTTTGTTACACTAGAGAGCAAACGGAACTAGAGCAACTTGATTCCAAGGGACAGCACAGGATGTTTAGTTGTTATGAAATGTATTTTCAGAAAAAACCATACAACGGAAATTGGTATTTGACCCTTAATGATAATTCATTGAAGGATCAATTCAACGTTTCTCAAGAAGAACGAGACTTGATTTATCAATCCCTTGAAAAAAAACTAAAAGAACTTTATCCAATTCCAAAACAAAAACCAATTCCATTAATTCAAGAAAAACAATTAACAATTCAATTTTTTGAATGTGCTTAACTAAATTCTTAAATCATGTTTTTTAAATCTAAAAGAAGATATTAGACTAACATTCAGGTATATGAATATTTTAATTATATTAGCAAAAAAAAATTATGACAGATACTACGATTATTAGCCCTTACCGCTTAAAATTAGCAGACGATGTGCTAACGTTTACGGACGAACAAAACAACGAAACTGTAATGGAAATTACAGAAATCACTCCCTCTCAAGAAGAAATGATCATTTTAGAATGTTCTTCTAAAAATGACTTTTTCAATTTATCACTTGCTCCTAGAATTAAAGAAGAAGTAGGATTCAACGATCTTGAAGTTGAAATCGTAAGAACATTCCTTCAGGAAGTAGGTTATTTTGATTAATACTTAAAACCGCAAAATGTCATTACCCGATAAAATTATAGACTTCAGTACGAATCCATTTTGGATGGATAGAAATTTCATCTATAATTACGATTTGTATATCATGAATGATGATGAAGCTTTTTCATATCAATTTGTGACATTTTGCGCGTTTTTAATTCAAAATCAAACAACTGATTTATTTGGAAGAAAACCCTATTTAACATTTACCGCAACGGATATTGCTAGATTCACAAAACGAACAAAAGCAGATATCCTTTCACGTGCAGAAGGATTTAAACACATTATAACACTTCCAAACGGAAAAACATTAGAACTACAATCAAGACTAGATAAAGTTCTTCATCACTTTGCCCATCACCCTATTGATTTATCAATTATCTACGCTTATAAAACAAAAGAAAGTAAGCACTTTAAAGAGGCTATTTCTAACATGATGGTTTCTGCAAAAAAACCAACTTTTCTTGATGATTATATTGTTTCAATCAAAAACACAAAGTCAGGAGAACGATCTTACGGAATTGTAATAAATCCAATTTTTAGAGATTCACTTGTAAGAGAAAACCTCACATTTTATCTTCAGGACATGCACCTTTTTAAAGGTAAAAACAGTCCAGCAAGACTTTACAATGAACTTATGAAAATTCAAAACCAATGCGAATATAAAGGTTTACCGTCTTGGTCAATTCCTTATTATGCAACTTCTGACAAACACGTAGGAATGAAACAGCTGTCAGAGGTTCATGTAACAAATTACACTCCAGCAAAAAATAAAAGCCGCGAACACCAACGAATTCAACAAAAACTGAATAAAATATTGAAAGAAACATCCCTTTCTTTTAGTTTTAAAGTGCTGCCGAATGATGCTTATGCTTTTCAATTCAATTCAAAATCAAAACAAATCGTTCCGGAGAAACAAACAGCACTATTGATCCATAATGTCATTTTTGGAGTTTATGCTGATTATTTCAGATTAAACGATACAAAACCTAAAGATTTGGATGAATTACAAAAAAAACAACTACTTGATATAATAGTAAACCATTTCGACAGCAATAAAAGATCCCCTGGTTACACTACTGCATTTATCAATTCAGTAATTACGCAAGCTGATTTATTTTCAAACGATGAAGTAAAATCAGCTATTACGACCTTCATTCATCAAAAACACCAACAAAAAAGCCTTTCTTAATTAGGACATTTTCTTTTGATTCGTTTTTTTTGTTTATATATGTATTTTCTTCATATATTTACCAATAGGTACAAAATATAAAACCTATGAAACAGAAAGAAATAAGCCATTTCACTTATGACCAACATGAGTTATTGGATAACATCTATGGTTATTCCAATGAAGAATTAAAACAAGCTATAAGCGACTTAAATCCCCCTCAGAATGTATTATCAATGGCCCTTTGTACAACACTTAGTGATCTAAACATCGATAAATCATTGACGCTACTCAAAGCTGGAGCTGACCCAAATTATCAAAATGGATCTCCACTAATTATCCTGGCAGGAAATATCGAATGCAACGAAAACATTACGCTGCTCGATTTACTTGTTGAGCATGGATGCAAAATTGATGGCACTAACGGACAAAATCAAGGATTCACACAAGCCGTTTCTGAAGAAAATACTTCTATGGTAAAGCGCTGTCTTGAATATGGAGGTTTGGATATCAGTTTTAGAAACAGCGAAGCACTAACAACAGCAACAAGAACGGGTAACCTTGAAATAATTAAAATGCTGGGTGAATTTGATTCAAAACAAGACTTTGCTGAATGCGTTTGTCTTGCAGCAGAAGAACAAAACATTCCGGCTATTGATTACCTTATGACAAAAGTTAATTCAGATGAATTAAAACACAATCCAATCGAAAGAGCTGCTTTCTTCGATTCTTACAATGCTGTTTATCATCTTGTAGAAAATCACAATATTCCTATTAATCATTACGATAATACTTTTGTTTCTACCGCAATTTCTTCTCCCAACAAAGAATTTGTTCAATACGCAATATCAAAAATGGAACAACCTCTAGCAGTTGTCCAGGACAGCAATTTAATGACCTACATAGCTAATAATAAACCTGAATTAATCAGTGACATTACTCAGCGCATGCAGGAATCAATGAAAAGTGCCCACAATTTGGACCAACAAAGAACCACTTACAATCAGTCAAACAACCTTAATCTTTAAATATGTCAGCTCAAAACAATTTCCTTATGAATAGAGAACTTATAAAAGCCTGTAAAGAAAACGACTTACAAGCCGTTACAGCACTTCTTGATAAAGGTGCTGATCCTTCAATCTACAGAAGCGAACCAGTAAGAATTGCAATTAAAAACAACAATATCGAAATGGTTAAGGCATTTTTAGTTAATGCGTACTCACCAAATTCAGATGCATCATTAGCTTTCAATGAAGCAATTAAGAACGAGCGACCTGAAATTTTAAAAGTTCTTATTAATCACGAAAATCCTTCAATGGCTGTTCTTTCAACCGTAAAAAAAGTTGAAAATGATGAAATAAAATCAATTCTAAATACAGTTTTTAAAAACCAATTAGTGCGATGAAATACAGTAATTACACCCAAGGAGATATACTATTAATTAAGGATGTAAAAACAAACTTAATTTATATTCAGTTCATTGAAGACTTCACAAAGAAGGGAGACCCTTCCCTACAGCCTTATGAACACCCATTGATAGATGTTTCACTTATTCCTTTAGGTGGGATAGGAATTTCAGACAATCCAAATTCACCCCACTTCAACTCTCCATACATTGTTTTAGGAGCAATTGGAAACACTTATGATAACGACACAAGCGGAATCATTCACCATAACATTGTTTCTGTTTATGACCACAACAAAAAGGTACAACAACAAGACTTATTCAAAATTCATAACACAATTGATCCAAGCCTATTTTCAATTAATACGCTTGATTCTTATTTACCTGATGACGTCTATGTATCAAAAACGCAATCTTCAGTAAATGAAGAAATTATTCCAGCACTTGACTTTGACAATAGAGTAAGAAACCAAACCTTCAGAACAATTGACACGATGCCGATTTACAAAAACATAAATCAGCAGCTATGTTTTGATATTCTCACTTACGCATCAAATCAAAATGAACCATACCAAATAACGGTTTATTCACCGAACAATCAAAAACAATTGATTGATGCCTACATATCAATTTCTGAACTAAGCAACAAACAACAATCTAAAGTTGCCCTTTTGTTCTCTCCAATCATCTACAGCCTTGAATTAAATGAAGATATTTTATTCAACAACCTAACACGCAATTTTAATCAAAAGGACGTCGAAGAACTTATTGATCTAAACAAAAAAATACAAAAGTCACTTAACACTCCTGAAGCACACGTAAAAAGAAGAGAAGAATTATTTCGATCTAAAATAAACACAGAACAAATAAAAAGCCTTCCATTCCTTACTTCTATTCAAATAGATTTTCATGAAGGTAAAAATGACCATTCAGGACATTACTATACATTCATAGAAGCGAATGAAGCACTAAAACAAATTTATTCTGATAGAACTGACACAAGTGATCATAAAACTTACATGAACTTCAACTTTTCAGATAAATCTAAAATTTCTACTAAACTATATATTGGAGATACCATTGGAGCATTAAATCCTAACAAAATTTCAATGTCAGATTATATATCACAAAAGCCGGGCATACTTCAACCCAATGGAACTAGTCTAGAAATAGTAGAACCATTTATTAAATCATTAACTTCCAAAACAAATCCACTCCAGTCCAAAATTCGTATCAGCCAATTAGAATCAATGGCAGATCAGATGAATTGTAAATTAACATTCAACGGAAAAGAACCTAATTTTATTAATTCAGAAGACCTAAAAATTTATGGATTAATGGATGGAACTAGAACCGTTGCAATAGGTAACAAAGAAGAAATTCTAGAAATTTCAAAAACATATAACTTCATAAACCAAGGAGAGATAGTTTTGAAAAATTATGAGCTTATTCTCGCAGACACTTGTACACCATATATGTTAGGAGATAAAGTTGCATTTAAAAATTATATTTCCCTGGCACATGACAAATCACAATTGAACAACTTTACAATTACTGTTCATACCGACAAAGAAAATCTTAGTTCTCTTTTATCATTTTACAATCAAATGAATAATATAGCTGATAAAAAGCTTAACAACCAAAAAGAAAACAACAACGCCATTAATTATGAGCGTTTAATGAATCAATTTCTATTAAAAGGTGACTTTAAAAACTTTACAACATTACTGAATGATCTATCCTCTGATGAAAAAAATCAATATCTAGATTCGCCATCAAACGCAGGAGGAAGAGAAGGAACTTTGAAAGTATTGGAAATTGAAAATATTCACCTTGACGGACTTAAAAACGGAATTCCAGAAACAAATATAAATGATCCTTTTGAACCAGATTTAGACTTTATTGAAGCGAGAGAAGAAGCAGAAGCAATGGGGAAATCAATAGACCCAATGTTCGAATACATGATGGAAACAGATCTTTCCCAACTTAAAGACATAAATCAACTTAATGAATCAGCCATAAATAGTGGAATTAACTTACCAAAAGAATTCTACCTCCACGAGTTTTCTGTTATTTCAGATGAATCAGCTTCTTACCAAATTCGTCGATTTACATTGGAAAAAGAAAACCCAGAAAACACATCGATCTATTTAGCAGCGATCACAAGTCCTCATTCAGACCGAAACATATCTCAAGAAGGTTTATTGAAACAATTAGAATCTGGCAAACTTAAAATAGATAATACACATACTAAAAATTATTTTTCAGCATACGAACAATATGACACAACTCAAACTGTGATGAATCCTTGTGTAAAAACAAACGATCAATTAGAAGCAATGAATAAAATACTAAATCGTAAAAATTTAGAATTAGAATTATTTCCTCAATCAAAAGAATTTGTATTGCAAAACAACGCTAAAGCGAACCCTGAAAAAACTGTAATGTTGCTGCACTTTCTAAACGATAAAGAACCCGCGAAATCTGTTTCTGACTTTATCAATTCAAAAAATGAAAAGTCACCACCAAAACCATCAAACGATCAAAACAAGAAAAACAATAATTCAAACGATTTAACACTATAAAAAAAGGAGGGACTAGCATCCCTCCTTTTTCTTTTTGAAACCTAAACGTGTATATACTACTAAACCAGTTCAAATATATGAATAATATTCTTATATCCTAGTCAAGATTATTATTTTTCTCAATTTTATTTATACATCATTTTTATTCCTGGTACTTGAATCAATCCTTGATCAAATGATTGATTCATATCACTATTCTATTTCCAAATAATTAGCAAAGCAAACAATACCAATTATCATTGGTACGGGCTTTAGGGGAAGGTGTGGATTTAGTTTTTAATTTAAAGTAAATCTCAGTGTTTTAGGGGCTTTCATCGTATCTTTAAGTATAGAAACAAAATAAAGAAAGTCATGGAAAAGTCAACTAAAAACACGAAAGCAGTTAAACCATATATCATAACTAGCAAACAGTTAGCACTTGTTAAAGACAAGAGTTTTACTCCATTACAAGCAGAAGGTAAAATTTCATGTTCTAAAATGGCGGTAGATATTTTAAGAGGTTTTTTCGATAATGACACACTTTCTATTCGTGAAGAATTTCACATTCTAGTATTGAACAGAGCAAACAAAATTGCAGGTCATTCACGTATATCAATTGGTGGTACATCGGGGACAGTTGCAGATGGTAAACTCATATTTTCTACTGCCTTATTGGTTGCAGGTTCAGCGGGGATTGTGTTATGTCATAACCATCCTTCAGGTCAATTAACGCCTAGTGATGCGGATTTAAGTTTAACACGTAAAATGGTTGAATTTGGAAAGATGATTGATTTACCAATTTTAGACCACATCATTTTAACTGAAGAAGGTTATTACTCATTCGCTGATAACGGAAGAATAGCTTAGAGGGGGGAAACCCCCTTGATTTTTTTTTAATCTAAAAGAAACACATCATGGCATCAACAGAAAAAGTAACAGATAATTTCAAAAAAGCAATTCTTAATCATCTTGAAATATTGTGTATAGATTCTCCCCTATTTGCTAAGACTTTTGCAAATCCAAACAAAAATATTGATGATTGTGTAACCTACATTTTGAACCAAGTTCAAAAAAGTGGATGTCAAGGTTTTGCGGATAATGATATATACAACATGGCACTTCACTACTATGATGAGCAAGACATTGAAATTGGAGGACAAATCAACGGAAACATAGTTGTAAATCATGTTGTAGAATTAACCGAAGAAGAAATCAAAGAAGCTAAAAAAGAAGCCCAAGAACGCTTAATTAAATTGCAAATAGAAAGCAATACCAAACGCATCAAAAAGAACGTAACAACATCATCAAGTCAGCAATCAACCGAGGTTCAACAAAGTTTATTTTAATATGAAAGCAAGCACTAAATATCAGATAAACTTAGTTAGCTTAATTCATAAAAAATTAAAGCCAATAACTAAGACCCAAGAAAAGTACTTTATTGATAAATCCTTTTTTTTCTATGGAGTAAAGCACTATAAAAACATTATTTGTTTGGAATGTAAACACACGTTCAATGGTTCATTCAACGAGAAAGAAGAAACTAATTGTCCAAGTTGTAAAAAGACCATTAAAGACGTTGAATATCATTCTTCGGGATATGCAAGTAGAGATGGTCACGGAGTCATATTTGACAAAATTGATGATATAGCAGTGATTAGAGTTTTCTATTTGAAAAAGCACATGAAAAAAAATGAATTACCAAGCTATACTGTTCAAGAAGTTGTACAAAAATTTTTCGACCCAACACACAACAAGTTTACCTTGTTTCAACGTACTATCAACGGAATGATGGGTAATTATGGAGGAGGATGGGCAATCGGTTCAGAACTAGCGTTAAGAGGTCACGATATTAGAGATAATTATAGAACAGAAACAGACAGTAGTTGTTTGATTTATCCTAATAAACGAATCCCTGAACATTTCAAAAAAGCAGGTTTTCACTTTTATAGTGATGAACATGTAAAAACTTATGACAAGTTAATGTACATTTTCCTTGATTCTCGACTAGAAACACTTTACAAATACAATGAAAAACAATTACTAAGACATTTTTTAGATAGACAGAAAATGACACCAAAACATTGGAGCGCATTAAAAATCGTATTCAGAAACCAATACTTTCAAAAGAATGAAGGCGTTTCAATTTCGGATTGGTTAGACCTTGTTAATCTGTTAATTGAATTTAAAAAAGACACATCAAGCCCTCACTACGTTTGTCCTAGTGACTTTCATGCAATGCACAATAAATTCAACAAGCTAAAAACGAAAAAAAGAGAAGCTGAAAGAAGAAGAATCGAAGCACTTAATGTAGAACAAAGAAAACTTGCACTAATCAAAAAAGCTGAAGAAGCCATTAAAGACCAAGAAAGATACCAAAAATTGAAAGAGAAATATTTTGGAATTGTATTCCAAGAAAAAGAATTGAAAATTGAGGTATTCAAATCTGTTCAACAATTCATGGAAGAAGGAGATTTATTGCACCATTGCGTATTCAATAATGGCTATTATAAACGCGAAGATTCATTGGTTTTATCTGCTCGATATAAGGATAAAATAGTTGAAACGGTAGAGGTTTCTTTGAGTACAATGGAAATAGTTCAATCAAGAGGGTACGATAATCATCCAACAAAACACCACAACAAAATTCTGAAACTTGTTTCTAAGAATTTGCCAACCATTCAAAGCATCTACCAAAACTTACAAAAAGCAGTTTAACAACTATGAATCAAACAACACAAAACCTAGCTTGTATAAACAAGCTAGGTTATTTATCAGAACCGAGAGACATTTATTCAGGAGATTATTACTTACATGAAGGACTACAATTTCTTTGTCATGAAATCAAAAAAAACGAAGCACATACACTTTTAAAAATTGCGCAACAGCTTGTTGCGTTAATTCCGAATAATACAACGATTATACCTATCCCCTCTCACAAAGGATATGCAACCTATACATTAACACTTGCTTATTTAATTTCAGAATTAAACCCATCAATCATCGTTGACAATCGCTTAGTTGGTAAGCATCGCGAGAAATTATACGACCTGAAAATTAACAACGAACAAATCAATAACCAGTTCTTTGAATTTAAAGATATTTCAAAGAAACCCTTAATAAATCCATATTTATTAGATAACGTTTATGACACAGGAACAACGATTAAAGCCGCTAGAAAAGCCTTAAACAACGAAAGCATACCATATGTGGTATTAGCTAAAGTAATAACGCCAAAATTGAATATTTTATATAATAATATTATTCATATATTTGATTAAAAATAACCCTATAGAATATGAATACATTTACAATTATTAGTTTAATTTTTTTAGGTTCAATAATTACTTTTTTCTTCATATTTTTTGTATACCTTGAAATAACTGCAATTATCGACAAGAAAAAATACAAAAACTACGCTAAAAATTTAAAAGTAACACCTCAAATCAAAAATAAACCAAAACCTAAACCTATCTTTCCGCCAGAAGAAACTATGTCTTATCAGTATTATGAAGACTTTAAATACAAACAAATCCATCACTCAAAAAAAGAAGAACTACTTGATCTTGACCTTATTTATTTTAACCTTTCCACTAGGCTAATTAACCATTTAAAACAAAGAAACATAACAAACCTGAATCAAATTATAAATAAAACTAAACCACAAATACAAAACATACCTAACATAGGTCCTGCTTATTTTAATGAAATAAATGACCTGATAAACAAACTAAAATTAAAATTTAAGAAAAAGAATAAAGAAGCTATAATAACTAAAGAACATAAGAAATACGATAAATCCAAACCTATATTTCAATACCACGCTGATGGATCTTTAATAAATAAATTTGATGACATAAACCAAGCTACATCCGAACTAAAATTAACAAAAGAATACATACTTGGTTGTATTAGAAAAAATGCCTTCTCACGCAAAGGTTTTTATCTTTCACAAAGCGATTCTTTTAAGTACCCTAATAAAATCATACACCAAAATCCTTTCATGCATAAAAACACAACAATACTTGATTAAACTAGACATAACATCATCCTCCCATATTAGAAACAGTTCTTCTCCGCTTAACCGACTTTTGTATCATTGTTGATTGCGAACCCTGACCGCCCTCACCTACTAATGTAAATACTTTGGAAGCATAAAATGATGTTCCGGAATTAGACACTTTAAAAATTCCAGCATGAATTAGCAACTCTTTTTGATTAAAAATCAATTGGGGATCAATTGGATTATCCAAAAAACGAACTTCAAAATGTAAATGTGGTCCTTTAGAATGACCCGTATTACCACTTTTTCCTATCAAAGAACCAGCTAGAACTTCCTCATTCACCTTTACATTAATTGAAGACAAATGCGCATAATAGGTTTCCAAACCATTAGGATGACGAATTATAACCAAGTTACCATAGCCACCATTATTAAATTGAGCATAACGCACCTTACCTCCCCAAACAGATTTAACTTCTGATCCCACATTACAAGCAAAGTCATTACCACAATGCCACCGACCCCACCTTATTTTAAAACCTGAATTACAAGCTGCTGAAGAAGGTTTAACAGCACCTTCAATATTAAGCTTCAAACTATCCATCATCTTTAGTCCATTATAACTATAAGAAAACGTCTTAAAATTTTTCCAATCTTTTTTATACCATTCGTCCTGGTCTAATTTCAATATTCCATTTTCTACTGATGCTTTATAAGTTGAAATTATCTTAAACTCTCCTTCATACTCCCAGCTGCCATCATTGAAAACAAATATTTTTTTCCCATTATATAAATTGGTATCAACCACCGTTAAATCCATTAAAACACTATCTCCTTCACTACTATTTTGTGAATAAGATAACAATGGAAAAAATAAAATTATTAAAAATGTTTTCACTATATGAAGATTCTTATTATATTCGAACAATATTAATCATTAAATATAAAGATTATGCCAACTAAAGAAAAAGAAATTGGAAAATTTCCAGTAAATCAGTCAACAATTGCTGGATTAGTCGTAAGAGAAGCATTTAACGACAAAGAACACAGAGCAAACATTACAGTTTGTGTAACTGATGGAGCAACTCCAAAATACGTCAACGTATTGATTTCAGGAAAAGAAAGATACCAAAACTTCAAAGATTCATTCAAGGCTGCTGAAAAAGCACTAGGAAAAGATGATAAGAAAAAACAAATAAAACCTTGCACATTCATTTCTGGACAAGCATTTTTCGCATCAAACAAAACTGAAGAAGGAGTTACTCATCAAAACTTCACACTACTTGCTTCTGGAGACATGTCAAAAAACTCTGAATCATTCCAATTAACAGGAAACAAAGAAGAATTAGCTGCTTTTAGAAAAGAGTTTAATCAACAAAACCCATTGATTAACAACGTAAATATTCGTGCGAACATTTCTAACGATCCAAAACCGCTAGAAGGTAAAAACGGAACTTTTTGGAAGCTTACAATTGCACACAACTACGTTAAACAAGACCAAACCCCAAGCGTTATGTATGCTAATGTTATTGTTCCTTCAGGAGTTGCAACCCAATTACAACAATCTAAAGCGGAAAAAGGAACAGCAATTCTTTTCAACGGTGCGGTCCAACCAACATCTTATGAAAATAAAGATGGAAAAAAAGTGTACACGTTCAATCTTGTAACTAAATCGTTACAAAGAGATAATACAAACACTACCAGCATCAAAAAGGCAAGCGAATCAATCGACAAAGTTGCTAGTGTCAAAAATGAAAAAGAAAGAAAAGCTGAAGCAGTATCTCAAAAAGAATCGCTTAAATCAAAACCTGGACCAAAGGTAGAGAGATAAATTAAAGCTTATAAATAGAAAAAGGGAACCCACAAGGCTCCCTTTTTTATTTGTCAATATTAACAATTACTTCTTACCCTTCTTTTTCTCCAGGTATAATTCAAATCCTAACGAATCACAATATTTCATAAACTGACTTATTATGACCGGATTTCCTTTTTCAATTCTATTCAATGTGTGAGCATTTATACCATACACTTCATCCAATTTCTTTTTTGAAATATTAACGACATTAGTTCTCTCCTCACATAACACTACACCTGCTAATTCCAAGTCTAATGGGCTCTTCAATTTTATTTTTGTCATTACTGATATATGAATATTATAACTATATTTGATGAAAGTAATATTCAAAAATACAATTTTAATTATGAAAAATTTAATTATTACAGCAAGACTTGCTCATGATGCAGAAGTTAAACAACTTCCAAGCGGAAGTCACGTACTCGAAGTAGCAGCATATGCCACTGATAAAAAGGGTGACGATCACATTATTAAATTGGTTCAATTCTCAAAAGAAGCACCAAAAAACAGTCACTTATTCAAAAAAGGCAACCTAGTATCTGCAAGCGGAACAAACAAAATCGAAGCTTACATAAACAAAGCTGGAGAAGCAGTCGCTACTGAAACATTAACAGTTGATAATCTTCACCTAGAGCAATCAACAGAAGCTAATCGCGCACCTAAAAACGAAGAAGCCTAATATGATAAAACTAATCCTTTATATCAAAAATAATTTAGGACAGTTTTTATTAGGCGGTTTTGTGCTTTTATTTGCGATAGGACTATACAACACATTCAGTATAGTCCTATCTTCTAACCAACAAGAGAAAGTTCATAAAACAGCTCCATTTAAAAAAATCAAAGTGGATAAAGAAATGTTATCCACTTTAAACTACAGAGATTTAAAAAGAAGAGCAATGGATAGCTTAATTGACAACAAGATCCTAACCCCAAGAAACATTGCAATTGTAGATTCAATTTATCCTGATTCACTTTGTAAGTGCGGAACGAATTATGTAGATTCATTGTTACAAGCAGAAGGAAATGACTAACAATAATCAATTCAACTAAAAAAGGGAACCATCAAGGCTCCCTTTTTTATTATCTATACAATAGCAAATCAAATCAAAATAGATTCTGAAAGACTATTTCTTATTCAACTCATCATACAATTCACAAATAGCTTCATCAAACTTAGCAGCACTTCCATACTTAGCCAACAGAATATCTTTCTGACTCTTTTTAATAGCTATTAAAATAGTTCTTTCTGATTCCTCTTTTGTACTTAAAGACTTAACTAAATTCTTCAATATTTTCTTACTCTCCTTCATACGACATGGCATTAAATAAATCAATCAAACTACATCCAATTTCAGAAACAATGCTCTCCATTTTTTTCTTTGTACTTACTCTTATTCTAATAGTAGTGTAATAATCAGTAGATTCTTTTTTACTTAGATCAGCAACATCAACATTATCCTCTACCTTAGAAGTTTTAATTTCAATCGGACTTGCTTTTGCCTTTTCTTCCTCACTTACTTGAAGTGCTCTGGCTAACCTTTCACTAATATCTTCACTTGTTAAAGACGATTTCACAACCAATCCTGTTTTATCAGCTTCATTTCTATCAGCAAGCTTATTTAACTTATCAATTTTGCTCATATAATACGTTTTAAGACTTCATCCAATGCTAACTCTACCCTTTTAGTGTTTTTATGATCTCCATACTTTCCTAAAGCAAAATTCTGTTGTAATAAAGACCGTTCCTTTCTTACACCTAAAGGAAGTACTTTATCATTAAACAACTTTTGATAATTATCAAAATTATTAGATTCTTCTGCTCCCATAGAAAAATACTGCACCTCATAGTTATTCATCATTACATTGTAATTTACACCTATCTTATCAAGGATGTTCACAAATAACTTTGTACTATGCAAATCTTCTTCTTCTGGAGTCGTTGGAACAATGATATAATCAAAAAGAGCGAACATTTCAATAACACCATCCTGCTGAACAGTACCAGGCATATCAACAACCACAAAATCATAAACTTTTGACAAAGCAGCAACAAAGCTATTCATATCCTTTCTTGTTGGGTCATTTACATCAACAACATATTGAATAACATCCAAAGGTATTCCATTTGCACGAATTTCATCATCGTAAACTCCCGTAGTATGTTGCGAAACATCACAATCAACCAACACTGTGTTATATTGTTTATACGCCAAATAAGTTGAAAAATAAGAGTTCAATTTACTCTTACCAACTCCACCTTTTAAATTACAAAATCCTATTATCATAATACCGTTTTTAAATTAGACAAACAAATCTACAAAATATAAATATATTTTACAAAGATATTTGTAAAGATATTTGTAAAGATATTTGTAAAGATATTTGTAAAGATATTTGT
>Ga0066414_1000078_pt1 | contig 19202 bp, 22 predicted proteins | sample LakWasMet20_HOW5_2_FD_59541 | JGI IMG/M metagenome (GOLD analysis project Ga0066414, IMG submission 59541) | Freshwater sediment methanotrophic microbial communities from Lake Washington under simulated oxygen tension - Sediment Metagenome 20_HOW5 | ecosystem: Environmental > Aquatic >...
GATGCATTCGAACTCCGAAAGCTTGGCGCCCGGAATTTGACCGGAAGCCGCCAGAATGCCAAGTGCGATCGCGAGATCAAAGCGCCCGCCTTCCTTATGTGAAATTTCAAAATATTTGCAACTATATTCACGATAATTGCGAATCCGCCCTGTTATACTGTTCCCATGAACACTATCCGAACAGGGCTGACAGAGTTCTTCGACTGGAGTTCGATTATGCCCGCTAGACACATTAGACCTAGCCATCAGCACACAAATGGACGAGTGGCTACAAACAAGGTTTCTTATGCCCAAGAATTTGAATCTTTGCTTGAGAAGGATTTTATGCTGTTGCTTGAATTTGACAAGGGAGTGTATAGGTATACCAGCCAGCCGATTACTATCCGCTGGAATGATGGCTCCCGCCAACGCAGATATACGCCTGACATTCTGGTTGAATATACCCCTGCTATGGTCGAACATTACCCTTACCTCAAGCCTACTTTATTTGAGGTTAAACCCGAAAACCTTCTAAAACAGGATTGGGCAACATTAAAGCCAAAGTTCAGGGCAGCTGTTCGTTGGTGCCGTGAATACGAATGCCGTTTCCGTATTGTTACGGAACGCTACATACGCACACCGTATCTTGGCAACCTCAAGTTTCTGAGGCAGTTTAGCAATGACCGACTTCGATTGGCAGACAGCCAGACGATAGCTGAGACCCAGGCGGTATTACGCTCAGTCCTTTTTGAGACAGGCCGAACCACACCACTGCAATTGCTGGATTCCATAACATTGGAAAAGAAGCGGCGAGCGGAACTTTTGCCTTATATGTGGCACCTCATCCGATGCGGAGCAATTGGTGTAGATTTACAGCAACCGCTGACCATGCAGTCGCCTATCTGGAGTCTGGAAGCAGGAACCCAACTTGCCATGACGTTGGGCGGCAGGAACCGGACCCGCATTATTAATATTCTGGATGACAATAACATTAGGTATAGCCATGAGTGATGAAATGCCTGTTATCCGTCCTGGGACAATTGTCGAAAAAGAAGGGCGTCAGTTTTGTGTTCGCAGACTGTTGAGCACGACTGAGTTTGAGCTGATTGACATCGAGTCCGGCCAGGTAGACAAATGTTCCCTGTCTGAAATGAACAACGCAAAAAAACTGCAAACACCATTACCCCGTCTTGATCTGGTTGCGTTGGATGAAGAAGACTGGGAAGTTGCTCTTGAACGGTTTCGTATCCTTTCTTCATTGATTGGTATGCCAAAGCGTACGAAAATTGATATCCATAAAGCGGCTATACAGGCCGGTGTCAATAACTCCACAATATATCGCTGGCTGGGCCGGTTCAAATCAACGGGTGTAGTCTCATCGCTCCTACGGAAAGAACGTAACGATCAAGGGAAACATCGAACGGATAACCGGGCTGAAACCATTGTAAAACAGGTTATCCGAGATGAGTTTCTTAACGACCAAGCTATTTCACCTACACGGGCCTATAGAGAGGTACAGCGTCAGTGCAGGAATGAAGGTATTCCTGCCCCCCATTTAAGCACATTTCTTCGAAGAGTTCGGGAACTCACACCGGCAGATGTTGCCGCTAGCAGGGAAGGTAAAAAATCAGCCAGACGTTTTCTGCCTATCAAAGGAGAATTCCCAGGGGCCGATTTTCCTTATGCAGTTCTTCAGATTGACCATACGACAGTGGATGTTATTCTTGTTGACGAGACACATCGCCTACCAATTCAGCGCCCATATATCACGGTCGCCATCGATGTATTTAGCCGCATGATCGCGGGTTATTACATTTCTTTCGATCCACCCGGCACACTTGGTACTGCCTTGTGTATTGCCAATGCAATACTGAATAAGGATGAACGATTAAATGAGCTGGGAATTTCATTCTCATGGCCTTGCCAAGGTTTGCCTTGCGTTATTCATGCGGATAATGCAAAGGAATTCCGCGGCAACACTCTCAAAATGGCCTGTCAGGAATATGGAATCGACATGCAGTTCCGTCCGGTCAAGCAACCCCACTATGGCGGGCATATCGAAAGGCTTTTGGGAACCTTGATGGAAGAGATTCATGCGCTTCCAGGGACAACGCGCTCAGATCCCAAGGAACTGAGAGACTATAATCCCGAACGCAAGGCTGCCATGACCTTAAGTGAGTTCGAAAAATGGTTTGCCAACCTGGTTCTTGGCGCCTACCACCATCGAGTACACGGCGAACTGTCAATGCCACCTATAACCAAGTACGAAGAAGGCATTAATGGAAATGAACAGCAACCGGGAACCGGTTACCTGCCAGGTCCAGCCAACAAAGAAAAATTACGTATTGACTTTCTTCCGTTCGAAGAGCGAACCATACAGCCTTATGGAATTGCCATGGATGGAATTTTTTATCAGGCGGATGTGCTTTCACGCTGGATTGGAGCCAAAGCAACTGAAAGCACTAGGGCAAAGCGCAAGTTCATTGTTCGCCGTGATCCCAGGGATATAAGCTATGTTTTATTCTTTGATCCCGAAGTAAGACAGCATTTCCGCATTCCTTACCAGAATCCGCGGTTCCCGGCTATTAGTCTGTGGGAGTTGCGGGCGGTCCAGAGGTATCTCAAGGAGCAGGGGAAAAAAGCCGAAAATCAGGATGTGATATTTGCAGCTTTTGACGAAATGCGACGCATAGAAGATGAAGCACGCTCCCAGACCAAGCGTGCACGAATATCTCAGGCCAGACGAAACCAACGGCGTATTGCACTGGATAAACAGACGAAATCGGAGTCTGAATTGCAGGCTCCATCCATTCAGCCTGATACTATGAATGTGACGGATATTCAGCCTTTTGATGATGTGGAAGAAATATGACACAAGGTACTGAAAACAATAGCTCATTGCTTTCCACAGATGAACGGTTGATGGCAATAAAGCGGCCTTTCTGGATCGGTTACCCCAAGGCACAGGATATTTTTCAACTAATGGAAGAAATGTTCAGTCATCCCAAAATGCACAGAATGCCCAATCTTTCCGTTATAGGTGAAACAAATAACGGAAAGACGATGTTGCTAAAGGCATTCTATCGCCGTCATGCACCGGATGATGAATCCTATCTTGAGCATCCAACGTTGCCGATTCTGATGTTACAGGCACCACCAGAACCAAATGAGGGTCGCCTTTATGCTGATATTCTTACCTCTCTTTTTTCTTATGCAGGTTCGAGGGAAACGGCAGAATCCAAGTTGCAACGCATAAAGATGCTGCTTACCAATCTTGAAACCCGCATGATAATTCTGGATGAGTTTCAGAATACGCTGGCCGGAAGCGGTATCAGGTTACGTCGATTTTTGAACGGAATCAAATATCTGGGTAACGAACTAAGCATTCCGATTGTTGTGGCAGGAACGCCAGAAACGCTAAATGTTCTGCAATCTGACCCTCAAATAGCCAATCGCTTTGAACCAGCATTTCTGCCAAAGTGGGAGTTTGATGAAGATTTTCTGAGGTTGCTCGTCACGATTGAGCCGAGACTATATCTGAAGAAACCAAGCAAATTGCATGAGCCGATAATTGCAAAAAGGCTGCATGAGGAGAGTGAGGGCACAATAGGAGAGCTGATGAAATTACTCCAGTTGCTTGCCAGACATGCAATTCTGTCTGGAAATGAAACCATCACACAGGAAATGGTTCACCGTGACCAGCTCAAAACACTTAAGTGGAAGCCTCCTTCCCTTCGAAACCGATACGAGCGCTGACCTGTTGTTACCTGGGCTAACAGGCACACCGGCGCTTCCAGTCAGATGCTCACCGCTTCCTGACGAACTCCTTAGTTCATGGCTAATCCGGCTTGCGTGGTTAAATGCTGAAAAGCTTCATACTTTTCGCAGGCGTTTTTGGAAACATCCTGGTAGCCCTTGGTCTCGTAATATCGACATGACCCTGCCAGATGATGCCCTGATAGGTATTTCTGAGATGACGCTGGTTAAATATGAATTTTTGGTACGACACATGCTGACAGGCTATCTTGGCAAGCTTTTTAGTGACTTTGATGTATATGGTGGCGTGCAGCAGGGGATGCTTGTTAGCCGCCGCAGAGGACGCAAAGTAACAGGCTTTGGGCTCCAGTTATGCCCGGACTGCTTCCGCTCAGCAAATACTCCCTATTTCAGGCGTTACTGGAAAGTCGCTTTTCTTGTGACATGCCCTTTGCATCACAGGATGCTAATTGATGCCTGCCCCTGCTGTCATCAACCACTTACCTATCATCTAGCTGATTTTGGAAATTCATTGCTTCCAAAGCGTATACCGACATCATTTTGTGCGAATTGCGGGCATTGCTGGGGAGAAATGACATTCCAGCATGATATGGTGGTCACAGATGATTTTATAGACTGGCAGGGCCGAATTCTGGCCTCCTTGGAAACTGGATGGTTCGAAGACAGTCAAACAGGGCCACTGTATGCGCTTAGCTTTTTTAATGGACTTCGTGTTCTAATCCGACTGATTGCTTCAAGTGGACACAGTTCCGGGTTACGCCAGATTGTGAGCAAAGAGTTGGGTATACTTCCATTTGAAATTAGCTGGACTGGCAATCAGTATCAGTTCGGTGGATTAAGGCTGGAAGATCGTTTATATCTTTTACGCTGTGCTTTCTGGCTGTTAAAGGAATGGCCCGAAAGATTTATCTGGGCAACTAAACTGTCTAGGCTGAGCTTCTCGTATATCGAATCCTATAAAAAGCAGTCTACCTTACCTTACTGGCTGGCTTCAGTAGCAACATTGACACATGACCTTCGGCATACCAAGATTTCGCCTGAAGAACGAAAAAGCGTTAAATCATTTCTTGAAAAGAGAGGGGTGCCAGCGAATAACAATCAAGTCAACAGATGGTTGGGACGATGGTATGTCGGCCGCCATAAGGAAACAGATTGACGACTCCCGTTGACTGAATCGTCGTACCTCACCCTACCAAGCCTCACATATTCGCATATCACGGCGTAAACACCTAGCATAAATAAAGTATTTTAAAAGTATATATTTTACGATATAATATAAAATTATGGGGCTTAAAAAAGTATCTTACGGAACCGCAAGAATTCAGAAGCTGCGTCGAGTTGCGCTTGATCAAAACCTTCTGGAGACCCTTGGATTAGCCATTGGAGATTTAGTCCGCGTTGAGCTCGATACCGAGCACGAAGCGGTGATTATTACGCGAGTGATCGAGTCGCATCCTGAACGGGAAGATACTTCAACTGCACGGAGGCCTCGTGCTAAGAGATAGCGCGGAATTGGGTGAATGGGGGGCTTTGCCTGAGACGAAGGTCGACCGTGATCGGCAAAGAGCTTTGGGAATCTATTATACTCCACCAGAGGCTGCCAAAGTGCTTGCTCGATGGGTCATTCGACATCCCGAAGAAATAGTGCTTGAGCCCAGTTTTGGTGGTTGCTCCATGCTGTCTGCTGCGGTCAATGTGTTCAAGTCTTTAGGAAATGACCATCCTTCCAAGCAACTGTACGGATATGATGTCGATGCCGCCGCCTTTGTGCATTTGGCAGAGATAGGCATCGATAACGTAGATGGGCACTTCAAGAAGCTGGACTTTCTGCGTAGCTCAGCTGAGAACATACGCGTAGATGCGGTCTTGGCGAATCCACCGTTCGTGTCGTATCACCGCATGGACGATAACCACCGGCAGTTAACGGAACAACTAAGACAACGGTACTTACCCCTTTTGCCTAAGAAGGCGAGTCTCTGGGCTTACTTTTTGCTCCATTCACTCAGTTTTCTGCGTACAGGTGGACGGATGGCTTTCGTATTGCCGAATGCCATTGGTACTGCTGACTATGCGCGGCCGCTTCTAACTTTCTTGCGGCAACGTTTTTCACAGGTAGAGCTCATCCATGTGAGTGAACGGCTTTTCATTCAGTCCGGTGCGGATGAGCGAATCTCACTGCTATTTCTAAGTGGCTATGATCCAGATGGCATGCTTACACCTGCGCCATTGCACTCACGGGACATAGTATACATCAAAGAAATAGCGGCTACTGACGATTCAGCAGTTCAGCTAGCCGAGCATCCAAAGATCGTGGATGTGCGTGATGAAGCTGCTGCAGCTTTGGCAGGCCTTGCTATTGGAAACCTATGTGAGCTTGGCTCCGTTGCATCTATACGGATTGGCGAAGTGGTGGGCGATGTTCGCTTCTTCGTTCGGCCTTTATCTGAGTGGCTGAAATTGAAGGTAGATCAAAAGTACCTTAAACCCTTACTCACACGCTCGGGGCAAGTCCGTGGTTGCTATGTTCCCATGAGGGCAAACCAAGAAGAGTCTTTGTCGGTTCCATTTTTGCTCTTGCCGCCGGAACAGTGCTTGCCCAACGAGATCGAGGCCTACCTAGCGCAGTACTCAGAGCATGCAGTGGCAACAAACAAGACCTTTGGGAAGCGCCCTATCTGGCATCGCTGTAGCTACGCCGTGGATGCTGATGCCTTCATTGGCTCGATGAGTCATGATTACCCTCGCATTATTGGAAACGATGCAGGTATTAGTTGTTCCAATGCTTTTTACAAAATCTTGGTTCAAGAACGTCCTGAACTGGCCGCTTGGTTGCCAATACTTAGTTTGACCACACCGTTGCGCCTATCTGCCGAGATCCTTGGGCGTGTTCGTGGGAGCGGCGGTATCAAACTCGAGCCTAGTGACGTTAAAAAGCTGTGTATTCCCATCGTATTACCTCAGTTGGCGGCGGCTGAGTTTGAGGCTCTTCGACAAAGAATAAACAAAATGCTCGTCCAAGGGGAAGTGGATGCGGCAAGTCAGTTAGCAGACTCACAGGTCTTTTTACAGCCTGGTTTGATAGAGGTACAGACTATGCACCAGCTCCGGCTGATGCGACTAAGCTTGACTAGCTATCGACTTACCACGCCCAAACGTGACACCTAATGTTCTTCATAAATATGTGCAGAAAAAAACGACTCATCGTCATTAGCTCTGGCCGCTAGAAATGTAAAGCATGCCTCGAAATAGGGTTTCAAGACGCTACGCTCTGCCTCTCTCACAAGGCTACGCCATCGCGGGTTCAAACGGACATCTCTAACTGGTGCCTCGCAACCAAACTCAATGAACAGCCAGTTCAGTACTAGCGCCAAAGACATGGGCTGAGCCGGAACCCGAGGCTGGGACCAAGATGGCAGTAAATGACTGATATCGTTTTCTGTATAACCTTCAATCTCATGATGCTTGCTCAACTCGCCACATAGTTGCAAATGGAACGTTGGCTTCGATTCTGCGACATTGCGCATTGTGGCGGGTTCGAAATCGAAGTGAAATTTCCGAGCCACGCGTTTGCTAGGAGAGGCATCTTGGCAGATCAGCACGCTGTAGCTTAAGTGGGAGATTTCGTCATTCCCGTTAGAAGGGACGACAAGGCAGCCAACATGAAAAGCACGCTCGATAGCATGTTGACCAACATCCTCTCGAAGCCGGGTAGGCAATGTGAAGCTCAAATTCACATTGATCGGTACTTTTGGGCTATTAATTATTTGTGCTTGTTTCGCAGCTGAAGCCAACGAATTTAATCGGCCAAAGACGCCTTCTGTACGAATAGCCTGGATTGTTTGCGTCTCCAAATGCTTAAGCTGGGAAAATGTGACCAACGCTAGTTTCCTCGACGATTATTGCGAATCCTAAGGCGAGTGGAAAAACCAAGCACCGAACTCGCGTTATCCGATGCCGGTATAGCGAAACTATGCCGCACAGCTCGACGCTCGGATTCTGTAGCGTCTGTGTAAGCCACAACGTCCGGCGCAGGCGTATGTTCGTTAGTTACCGCACACCGACTGAAATCTTCCTCTACAATACCTTCAAACTTCCTGCCGGCATCTTGTGGTAAAAAAGCTAAGCAGTGCGGTAATTTACCATACAAAACGTCGGTTAGAGCGGATGCCCACCACAGGGGATTCGCCTCTGTTGTGAACGGCCCCCTATAGCGGGCACCCTCGAACAGATGCTTAACCTTCTCCATAAATGCTTTTTCGGTTAAGCCAAGGAAGGTTGCTGTCTCTAGAGCGTTGTACAGGAACCCCTGATGCTTCATGAGAACGTTAAGTATCCATCGGGCAATTCGATGAGGGGATATGCCATGCACATATTCCCCCTCAAACTCTTCTGGCAAGACACTAAGCAAGGCAGATCGATCTAATTCTGGTGGATGCAAGGCATCAACCAATGTTTGTCTTACAGGTTGCTTGTCAGGGAAACAAAGTAACTTGAAGTCTTCGGCAATTGCGAATAGGCGCTCTAAATTCGCCTCGCTGTTAATTTGGTTAACATCGAATAGATATGTGTATTCTGAGAGATCCTCGATATTGAATTGATCGGACTCTATGCTCTGGCCGCTCACACATACAATCGGTGTACCGGATAATCGGATTCGAAGTAGGTGTGCTAGTGCGGAGCCATGTATATCGAACAGTCGCTTGGGAACTGTCGAAAAATTGTGATCGAGCATGATCAGATGCGGAGGTGCCGTAACCCACTCATTAACCCGCTTATTTAAATTATCAAACAGTTCCTCAGTGACCTCAATGACCTCTAGCTCGGTCTCCACAGTAGTGTTGCGTAAGCTTCCATCCAAGGCTCCTTTAAAACTAGATGCTCTCTTGATGCTATCATCTATCCAGACAAATTGATATTTAATAATCATGGCAATTCGATCTCCACACAGGCCGCCCAGCCATCGTCAGGGTTGATGAATCTGATGTCTCCTCCTCGTGCTCGCGCGATGTCGCGCGCAATCGAGAGGCCGAGGCCACTGCCTGTCCCAAAAGCCGCGGCATCTTCCGGATTGGCGTTTTCCTCAAGACGATCATACAACAACCCGTTTGGATCTGAAATAAACGGTGTAAAAACATCGGCAAAGTGCTTTGCGTCCAATCCAAGTCCGTTGTCCGCGATTCGCAGGAATGCTTTCCGACCAGCTTCTTCAGTCCAAATACGGATGAACTTGCGAGGCTCACCACTGGCAATCAACGACTTGATTGCATTCGACAATAGATTAATCAGGATCGAGTAGACCTCCCCTTCGATGATGGGGCCTATCAGCATCGAAGGTTTCACTCCAGTTGTATCAAAGTGAATGCTGTAGTTCTCAATTATTAGACGGAAACAACTGACAGCCTTCTCAAGTGCTGAGCTTAGATTGACATCTACTGCTCTCTGGTCGGAGCGAAAAGCCCCCACGATGCCTGTCATGTCGACTAATCGCGCAAGTTGTGTCTGCGTTGAACCGAGCTGTCGGCTGAGGGCATTCAGTTCTTCTGCATAGTCCGGTACTTTCTTAGCAAGAGTTCTCAACCGAGCGGATCCTGCGCCAAGAGAGGAAATTGAGCTACGAACCTCATGTGCAAATAGCAATGTCAATGTGGATGCCGAGGCAACTAAACGGAGGTGTCGCAGTTGACTCTGACTGTCGGCACTGATGGCCTCCAAGGCCTTAACGGTGCGTAGTAGAGATCGACGCGTTTCGGCTTGTTCTTCGGCCGGTAGAGTTGTTATCAGTCTGTTGATTTCATGCCGCAAAAACTGAGTTGCGCGAGGTGTTACTTCGGCATCAAGCTTCTTTGGATCGGCATCTAGGAGGGGACCCAAGTCCTCAATTGCCTGACGAGCCTCCGCACTTACTCGCTGGCGAATGTAAGCCTCACGATGAATTGTTGCCCATTCGATGGCCATGCGAACAAAGGTGCGCAATAACTCGAACGTTCCTGTTTCGACAAACCCCTGCCGATCTAAACGTGGCTCGAGTCCCGGTATGCTTGATGGAAGATCAACATGTCCTAGGTGATTACGCATCCCAAGCATATTTAATAACACTCGGGAGGCATCGATTTTCTGCATCGAAGACGCAAACGAAAACAGTTCAGCCTCGTGTGGACGGCCATGTCGACGACCTCGGTCTGCGTCTATATTGAGCCAGTCATCCCCGGGATTTCCATAAGGATACATTCGAAAACCGTTGTACCTGATCTGAACACCCCCCCAATCTTCGATCAGCTTGGCTAATACGTAGTTGGCGAGCAATTTTGGATCGCGCACTCCCCCTCCATCTTTGGCCATGGGAAGAATGCCAACCCTAAGTTTCGCCCCAAAGATAGATTTAAACCGTGGTGATGTAAGGAATGTTCGCTTACCACCAATTCCCGAAGCATGCAGGGTGAAAGAGGCGCATCCATCTTCTTGGATCTCTGCCTCTAAAGTGCCCCACGCTGCATTAATAATTTGTTCGCGTAGGTCCGTAGGTTGTTCGTCGCCGCCTGGCACTTGAAGGTGAACGGAAAAACCAGTATCCTCATCAAAACTTGCTCGCTTCGCTCCTGAGTTGCCCGCCATTACAGCCAACTGTCTTCGCAAGTAATCAAAACCTCGAGCTTGCCATTCGTCCGACTCAGCATTTGAAATTATTAGTTTCGTACCGGTGGGGCGAACGTCGGGATACGCCTGTGTCAGCCCGTTACAGGGGATAGACTCAACCGTGGTGCCCGGTGTGAAATTGTCCCAGTCAAATGTCACGGTCGTGCGCACTGCCTGCTCTATGCCTTGGGTGGTGGTAGCCACAGCAATTGTTTCGAGTTCCAGTCGTCTACCTAAGCGCCGGCATGCAAAGCGACCTACCCCCTTCTTCCCGGTGCGAGGGCGTCCAAAACGTTTGCTTGTGGGTTGGCTTTCCTTATTTGTCGTGCCAATTCGCATCCAGAAATTGGCAACTTCTTCGGGCGTCATACCAGTGCCATTATCCTCGATGATGATCGTTGGGCCGCCAGTAGGACTGGGTGTTAAAGATACTCGTACCTCTGTCGCATCTGCGTCATATGCGTTTTTGACAAGCTCTGCGAGTGCCACATGCACGGTTGAGACTAGCTTCTCTCCGAGCTCTCGAAGTAGTGCGCTGTCGACACTGAACGTAAAAACAGTGGCATTGTTCATCGGTCGATACCATTGCAGTGGAGGGCAGGAAGAGAACTTCCGATCAGGAGCATATAAACGGCCGTGGGTTTTTCATGTTTTCATCATTATACTAAATTAAATGCTTGGAAGCCCGGCAGGAAGGCGAGATATAGCCCTCTTCTTTACTCAGACTCACCAAACACTTGCTTTTCAGCGTGGGGAGGAAGGTCTTCTTCAACGAATGGACGAATTTTAAGTTATCCCACGCGCTATACCAACTGTCAAACAACACGGTTTTCGCCAGGATACGTTTACCGGCGACAGCATTGATGAGCATCTCCTGGAAATGGTCGTGTTTCGTCTTGCCGACGGCCTCAGTGTCATAAAAGGAAAGGCTCTATATGGATTTCGGGGTCTTTTTAACCAAAACAGAGAGTAACGAAGCCATAAGTTTCTTGCCGCGTTTTTTGGCGTTATGGACAAACTCAAAAAAGCTCAAAAATAGAGCGGCAATTTGGCTTGAGAAATACCGCGATGCGGACGCAGCCAGGAGCGCAGTAGCGACCAGAAGCCCTCGATGGTGTTCGAATGGACCTCGCAAAAGCCATCACCATCCTCGTCGCGAGCATACTCCCCGGCCGAATGGTTAACCGTCTTGTGTTGGAAGCCCCAGGTTTCTAGGCGACCATAAATGTTGTATTCATTGGTGTATATCAACGTTCCTGGTGCCACGCTATGTAAGATCAAGGGTTTGATTGTGGCTTGCCGGACATTGCCGAGCAACCGGATAGCGACCTCGCCGCTGCGTTGGAGGATGCCTAATACGGGTGGCCTCTCCGGCTATTCGTAAAAGCGGGTTGGAATTGGATCAAAGCTCGCCCGCCTCGATCATGCGGATGAGTGTTGAAATGTCCGCACCGTAGTTCTTGGGCGACGGTAGGGCCTTGTGTTGGTCGGCCTCCTTGGGAGGCTTCATTGCCCGCACCTTTTCAAGCACAGGCAGTCCATAGCCCATCGCATCATCCGGCATCGCTCTGCCCATCTCGACAGGCTCCGACGCTCGCTTCCTCTCGAACTTGGGTCTTGCCTGTTTACGACTATGGATGCCCTCGGTGAACAGAATCTTTGCCCGCAGCGCCTCGAACGAGTAACCACGGCCCAGCCGATTCATGACCAGGATCAGCGAGTTCAACGACTCTGTGTAGGTGTTGGTAACGGGGTGCTCGAAGTAGTTGAGGATGAAGGGCTGCCAGTTGGTGAAGGCCCGGATCAGGTCGTGGAAGTACGGCCTGATTTCGGGCGACACATCTTTGCTCCAAGCCTCGTAGCGCCTCAAAGCACTCTCCGATGAGTCCGAGTCCTCGTAGATATGGCGTAGAAGGCTTCCTTGAGCCTGTACGCTTCTCCCAACGCCGGGTAGTTCTTTGTCCAGCCGTCGAGATTCAGCCGTTCTTGGTCATTCAGGGTGCGCTCTCGCTTCAAGAGCACGAAGCGGTCGTGCATCAGCCCGCGCTTCTGTTTTAGCGTCAGTTCGCCTAGCAATCCCTTGCGGACCTTCTCCATCGCATCGTTCGCCATTCTGACGACATGGAACTTGTCGATCACGATGATGGCGTCTGGCAGTACCGCGCCCACCGCGTCGCGGCAGGGTGTCCACATATCCATTGCTACGTACTGCACATTGTCCCGGTTCGGCATCTTGAACAGGTACTTCGCCACCGTGTCCTTGTTACGGTTGTGGAGCATGTCCACGATGGTGTTGTTCTGGATGTTCGAGACAACGCAGCGTGGCTTGTTGATGATGTGGATTTCATCAATGCCCATCCACTTCGGCGTCTCGAAGCGAACGGTCTATTCAAGCTCGTTGATGTAGTCGCGGAAGATGTTGCGGATCGTCCCTTCGACCATGCCGGTTTCGTCAGCTAGCGAGGTGAAGGCGCGCTTCAATCTCTGCTGCCCGATCCACTTCACCAGCCGGTCGGTCATCATCCGGTTTTCGGCCAACACCGGCAGCGGCTGCGAGAAGGTCTTGCCGCAGGCTTGGCAGCGCAGCCGCGTGGTGTCGATGTAGATGCCCACGCGCTTGCCGTGCATGGGCAAGTCCTTGAATACCTGTTCACGGGTGCCCCACGAGGTCAGGCGATCGGACTGGCAATGCGGACAGGCCGAGGTCAAGTCCACCGGTTCGGCGGTGACGTGGTAGTCGTGGTCGACTTCTTCAACCCGCAGCACGCGGTACTGCGGGAGATTCAGGATGTTGACGGGCATGGTCAGGCCCGCCGCATGTATTCAAAGAGGTGATCGCCGTAAGCCGTACTGCCATTGCAGCCAAACGGCTCGGCAAACTCATGCAGGACGATCAGGGAGGCAGCACGCTCATCCATTGGGAAGAACGCACCCTGCGGCTCGCAGTACATCTCGAAGTCGCCCTGCTTCATATCGCAGTGTTCGCAGTGGTTCATCCAGTACGAACTTTGCGTGGTTTTGCTGAAATCGACGCGGTAATGCCGCGAGAATGCTTTGATGCGTGCCGCCACGGCTGACTGAAGATCGGTGACGTAGTGAACGATGGTTGGCTCGTCATACCGATACCACGCATCCCGCTCATCATCCTCTTCGTCAGGCTCCAGCGTTTCGTGTCCAGGAGGCAGGATGAATCCATAGACGCTTGTGTGTTCGCTGCATTTCCAGCACGGCTTTGTGGTCTGAGCGATGAAATAGCTGCTTGAGCGAACCCCAATGTCCGGCTCGCTAGGCAACCATCGCCCGAAGGCGCTCACGTCCACGCCGTCTGGCACATACCAAACCTTGCGTTGACCGTCCCAGCGCGCGCCAAGCCGCTTGGCATCATCCTTCTCGGCGAAGGGGACTATGAGTTCGATGCGCGGCATACAGCCTCCTCAGTCCAGCCCTTTTGCTTCCCAGCCTTGGCTGGTCAGCTTGATGGCGTGCTTGGACGCTTTGCTGCCCGCGCCATCGAGTACGCTCTTCACAAACGGGAAAGCGGATTGCACGTCGGGCTTCTTGGCCCAGTCGGCGAGGTTGTTGACCTTGTAGGTGTAGGTGATGCCCGCCTCTTGGTAGTCGCCGAACTTCATCGGGCCTTCCCACTTCACGATCTTGTCCAACGCCTTTTTTCCCCAGCACAGATCGGTCTGCTTCTCGGTGGTCTTGCCGTTGAGGCCGATGGAGGCGACTTCCTTCTCCTGCGCGAAGGGCTTGGCTGCGTCGATCAGGGTGTAGCGCTTGATCTTGGCCTTGGCACCCGTGGGCTTGCCCATGATGCCCATGATGCCCATGATGTCCACCTCGGTGCCTTCACCCTTGACCAAGCCAGCGGCTTCGAGCGCGGCCATCTGGTTGGCGCTCCCGGTCGGCATGGTTTTTTGCAGGCGCAAATCCATCTCTGACAGATCAACCGGCCAGCGCTTGATGTTCAGGCAGAGATCGCCCTTCTTGTCGAAATACTGGGTCATGGCCGCACCGAAGTTCTTTTCGTTCGCGTCGGTCTTGCTGCCGCAGGCGGTCAGTGTGGCGACACTGAGGACGGCGAGGATGGTGATGTTCTTCTTCATGAATTTCCCTTGTGGTTCTTGAATGGAGTTACGACTGATCCCAAGCATCGATGGTCAGTGCCGCATCGGTCGGGCAGGTGCGGATGCGCTCAGGCCGCAGGTTCACCTTGCCCATCCAGCCGGGAGGCTGCGCATATCCTTCCCCTTCATCCATGCCGAACACCCAGATGCCGTCATCGGCAGGCTTGATGGCATCTCCAGTGATGAGCGGCAGCACGATGTCTGCCGTGGAGGTGTAGCGGTTCGGATAACCGTCGCCGCGCAGCTTGGTAGCCTTGCCTTCTTCGACCACCAGCTTTTCCAGCCAGCATCTGGTCGTCGCGTAGCTCAAACACCTCTTCAACTTCCAACGCTCTGCGCTCTTTTGTCGCGATGGCCCCGTCTTTCCCGAAATGGCTGCGCATTCGACGCTCGAAGTTTTGTGTCGAGCCTACATACCAGCCGCCCTCTTCCACTCGGAGGACGTAGATGTAGTAAAGCTCGTCTTTTGCGACGGACAGCCCCATTAGCCCTATCCCGGTTGACAAAGTTCATCAAACGGGAGAATGGAACGCGCAGACTCAAGCCAGCTATCTTCTTCGGGATCAATCCCGATCAACTCGTACTTGCCGTCGTTGTTTCGATACCCAACGCCCATCACGAGGGAAGCGCCCCGTGCAGCGATGTACGCAGCCGTTGCCTTGCCTTCGGTCGAGTATTCATGGCCGGTGAAATCAGGGCGGTCAACCCAAGAGCATCGTTGTCCCGGCGCGTCTCGTCACGCAGAAACTGAATGAACGATTGCTGTTTGAGTGCCAAGTCCGGCTTCAATCCCTTCGGGTATCCGTCCTCGAATTCGACGCCATAGATGAAAGCCGTTCCATTGGACTCGACAAACAGTATGTCCTCGAAAACCTCGCACTGGACATCGTGGCGACACGCTTTCAAGTCTGCCATCCACAGTTCATCCGGCCCTTGCGGGAAATTAGAGACAAATCGTGCGTTCTTCGCTGCAAACGCGATTGGTGGCCTTATCGCGCTCAGATTCATATTCAAATGGTTCATAAACTGCAACACGGTTTTACGATCTGGCGGCAAGATGCACGACTCGGGGTAACATCCGGCGCCCACACGTTTTTACGAATAGCCGAATTTATAGCTGAGGCGATGCCAGCTTTCAAGTTAGCCGGCATCGCAAGAACGACAAAGTGATTAAGCCGCAATAATAAATTAACATCCCTTATGGGTTGCATAAGAATAGGCGACTCCTTCTTTGTCGCGTGTAATTGTACCCTAAATCGGAAAATTTTAAAAACCTTCGACTCTATTGTTGCATCGCGGATATCTATCCCCCCAGAAACAAGAGATTGAGAGGTTCTGCTTACTACGCTAACCTTTGTTACATCCTGTCGGTATTAACCAAGATTGAGATGGCTTTTCATGTTTGGCATAGTCCGCAACAGGAATGACTTCGCCAGTAACTTTTTCTATTTGATCAACCGTAACCAGGTACTTGTCTAGGTTTTTCTTAGTTGCTTCTTGCGAATTTGGTATCACCCAGGCTATCGCTCTCTCATTCTGCCCGGAACCCCGAATAATAACTTTCCAAAACGCATCTGGAGTTCTTACGCCGTGCGATTTAACAAAGTAATCATCTTCCGCATTATCACCCCAAATAACACCGCCAATGATAAGCAGCTCATCAATATCGCGGTAGCACTCAGTAATTTCTTCAGTTAACAACCATGCCCCTCGGTTCATGTTAGCCGCTTGCGGGAGAATATTGGGCATCGAGTTGGTGGCTTTTATTGCATCATTAGAGTAGTCAAGGTGATTTGCTGGAACCTGATGCCCTCGATCGTACTTGTGTCCGTATGGCTTTGCGCTTGTTTGTTGGCACTCCGCTGGAACATTGGGATCAAGGAAAAATTGATCATAGCGCTTAGCATTACCATTGTCGTGTTGCACATTATAACGGTATTTCACAGCGCCTCTGTGAGAGCAATCCAGCCATACCGTGAAACCCTGATAATCGAGTTTTAAGATTTTGTCATTTGCCTGATCTGCCGCTAACAGTGTAGTAGACAAAGAGGCACTGTTAGCAGGGCCGACTGAAGATTCGTTTTCGGTTACGCGCGTAGATTGGGTTACTGTTTGGTTGGAAACTGCATCACCGCCAAATACCATTGCACAGTTTTTCCTTGATCGACTGGTGGATCCATCATTGCAAATAAACTTCTGGCCATCGCAGTGTGATATTCCTCCTTTTTTTCCAGAGCAAGGTGTATTTGCAGCCTGAGCCGTTAGAGGAGATAGCAATATAATTATAAAAAATAAAATTGATCTATTCATGATTTAATTTATCTATCTTTTGAGTCTAACGAGCCAAAACAAAAGAGTTTAGCATGCTGCCCAAACGGAGTCTGAACTGGATCAGGGAGAAGCTAATACATGCGAACTTTTTACAATGCGCTTATTAGAGAGTAGCAGAGGGTGAGTAGTTACAACTTTTCAACGATACCTCTTACATAACGCACCTTGGATAAAAACCCTTTGCACCTATTCCCCCCTCGTTTGTCTATGCCGGTGTTGATGTGAAGAAAATGGAGGACTAAATGATTACCATATGATAGATCGCGACGAAATTAGGCGACTATTTTTTGTCGGTTTTCCTGATAATTTCACAGAAATCAATCCTGTGAATCATCGATTTCACCACTTATCCATTTATCCATCTCATTTGTTGCAGCAAATATTTTTGTTATAAACAGAATATATTCTGGCTCATTCTTTTTCTTTGAATGAGTATGTCTGAGGGATTTTCCAGAGTAATCCATCAGGAGAACGCCCCCATGCAAATTAATAGCATTGTTTCTCATGCACTGCAAAATTGCATAATCTAAAAGACTTTTAGCTATAGGTATTTCATCTGGATGCCATAGTAAAAGTGAGGCCGTGTCAGCATTTCCATAGCGGTGCATGAATTCAATCAGATACCGCGTTCGTCCATTTAAATTCAGGCTGGCGACGAGAACTGGACGGCGTACACTTTTTGCCTTATCCAGAAAAAGGAAAGCTGGGCGTTTATTACCAAGAGTTTCCGGTAAAATGTTCACCAGCTTGCCTTTTATTAACCCAAGCTGCTCCAGGACTGGCAAATACTGGACATCTAGTTTTCCTGTATAGAAACGATCAGCCATAGCGTTTTCCAGCCGCTTAATCGTGTCGTGAAGCTTGCTGGGTTTAACATCCAGTTCAATAATAGGTTGTGCAGATTGCCCGGCTTCTGCTTCTCTTTGCTCTTTTTTTATTGCGGAGCCTTCTTCCATCGCAGTGAGAATAGTATTCACCAGCCATTCCTGTTCGACTGGAGAACCTTCAACCAAAGAGCCATCCGCTAAAAATAGCTGTTTTTTACGTTTGTTGTTTTTGGTCTTTTGATCGGTTTTTTCAATTTTAGGTGAATATATTTTATCCAGATCCGGAAACCTGGACTCGAATTCTACGTCATTTAACTCTATGGGATCAATTGAGTTATCAGCCGAAACATTTTCCAGAATGGAAATGCTAGCACCTTCCGCAAGTACATTTGGCCGTTGTGGCCGTTTATCATCTGGAAGATCATTTCTTTCTTTATCTTTGGCAACACTTGTTCCATCGTTATCACGACCATAGTGAATTTCATTGAACGGGATAGTCCAGTTTGTTGCACAAATCAGTCTGGTGACAAAAATGCGCTTATGACCATTTGTAACACACTCTTTGTATATACATTTCAGGCTCATTTCGCCATGACAGGGAGGCAGGGCGATAAGCGCATGTTTATACGCTCCGCCCTTAAGATGACCGCTAGCTCTTAAAAAGATTTTTTTTGCTTCTTCAAACGCACCGGGTGTAAAAAACAGTCTTGCAATATGACGCCTATCACTATTTAACATCCATTGTCGTAACCATACGACTGCAACTTTTGAGTTTACAGCCACCGTGCCAGACCTGGCTGGATCAATCATGTAACGGTCTGGATCAAGGACTCTATCCGAAAGGATTGTATAAAGCATCCGACTGGAAGTACAGAAGAAAAAACGGAATACTTCAGCACATGGAATGATGATCCCGAATGGATCATCATTGTGTTCGATGGCTACATAGTAACTTTTGGCGCCGCCTGAATCCGGCGAAGGACTCCTGCCAGAATTATATGGAATTATATAATTATCGTCCTCGTAAAGACGGGCAAATCGGTCAATAAGCCTGAATTTCGACTCATTAATGTCAACGTTCAGCGTGTCTATCTTTTCTGATGGTAGTGGGCTGCATGGATCTCCGACAATCCTGGAGTTTTTAATAACGGTATTCAGAGGCAACCTCATCAGTTCGGCTGCCGGGACTCTTATGACGACAGCAGAGCCTTGTGTTTCAAAATCTTCTGAAGTAACTGGATTGCTCTGATTAACCAGCTTTCTAAAGTAAATCATGAGCCGAGGAGTTTTCTCCGGGGCAATTGCAGTCATGAGATTACCATGATGAACGACTTTCCAGAACCCTTCAAGCTTGCTTAAGGAACGATGCTCAAGTGATTCATCTATGGCTGGTCGCAAATTATCTGAACTCATTCTCAATTATTATGGATTAGTCTCAAATATTTTGAAATTTCACACCTTAGGCAAATCGGCCGGCGCCAGATTGACCGTGATGCGCTGAGCCGGAAATTCGAAACGCGAGTTC
>Ga0066414_1000097_pt1 | contig 15676 bp, 11 predicted proteins | sample LakWasMet20_HOW5_2_FD_59541 | JGI IMG/M metagenome (GOLD analysis project Ga0066414, IMG submission 59541) | Freshwater sediment methanotrophic microbial communities from Lake Washington under simulated oxygen tension - Sediment Metagenome 20_HOW5 | ecosystem: Environmental > Aquatic >...
GGCTTGGCCTGGAACCGTTAAATCCAAAACAGTCGCCAATATTGCAGCAAAAATGACCGCTAGAATTTTGGAAATTAAGGTTCATGCTGGTGACAAGGTTAGAAAAGGGGAGGTAATTGCCCGTTTGGATGAGCGAGATGTGCGTGATCAGGAACAAACCGCTTTAGCAGCACTGGCAGGCGCTAATGCCCAAGCCAGTAAAGCTAAAGCAGATGAGCAACGCATCCGTAGTTTATTCAGCAAAGAAGCGGCTACTAGGGAAAACCTTGATGGCGTGGTTGCGCAGGCAAAACAGGCTCAGGCGGGTGTAAACCAAGCCAGCAGTGTGGTCAATGAAGTGCGCTCGCATTTGGCGGATACCCTTTTATTAGCGCCGTTTGATGGCACTGTGGTGAAACGTCTGCAAGAACCGGGCGATATGGCATTGCCCGGTGCGCCACTGGTCAGTGTACAAACCGAACAAGGTTTGCGCCTGGAAGCCGATGTGCCGTCATCATGCGCAGAACAGTTTCATAATGGTATGCCTGTGACTGTGCGCATTGATGCTTTGGCAAAAACGGTCACTGCATCGATTGAAGAAATCAGTCCGGAAGTTGATCCACAAACCCGCACCCAGTTAATCAAAATCAGCCTGCCAGCACTGGCGGGTTTGCAGCCTGGATTTTTCGGCTGGATGGAACAAGCTTGTAATCAACATGATGCCTTAGTCATCCCCACCAGCGCCGTGCAGCATATCGGGCAACTGGAAGTTGTGCAGGTGCTGGTTGATGGTCAACCGCAAACTCGGCATATCCGCACCGCTAAAAAGTTTAGCGAACAAATTGAAGTTGTCTCCGGTTTACATGCCGGTGAAACCGTTATTTTACAGCCAGCACAGGTGCAATAATGGATGCGCCTGAAGTTGTAAGTCCAAAACCTGGTTTAACCAGAAAGATTGTTGAAGTTTTTACTACCTCGCAGTTATCCATCCTGTTTCTGATTATCTCGTTATTGGCGGGCGCTGCGGCGCTGGTTTTAACAGCCAGAGAAGAAGATCCACAAATTGTGGTGCCAGTGATGGATGTGATGATTGAGTACCCTGGCGCTTCCAGTGAAGAAGTGGAAAAACTGGTCGCTACACCACTTGAAGTCTTGCTCAAGCAAGTGGCTGGCGTGGAATATGTGTACTCGATTTCCAAACCAGGCGCAGCGGTAGTGACCGTGCGTTACTTTGTCGGTGAAGATTTTGAAACCAGTCTGGTGAAAACCTGGGACAGATTGATGTCCAATCAGCACTTGATTCCGCCAGGTGTTAGCCACTGGCAGGTCAATCCTGTGGAAATAGACAACGTGCCTATCGTATTGATGACGCTGTCGCCGCAAAACCCCAGTTACGACAGCATGACTTTGCGACGCATAGCCGATGAGCTGATTATTGCTTTGCGCAGTGTCGACGATGTTGGCAAAAGCTGGGTAGTGGGCGGTGCGCCCAGGCGAGTGTCCATTACGGTTAACCCAACCAGTATGGATGCGCACGGGGTTAGTTTGCTGGAAATCAGCCAAGCCTTAACCAATGCCAATGTCACTTTGCCCGCTGGCGGATTTAATCGCGATAATCATGAAATCCTCGTAGAAGCGGGCGCGCATTTCACTTCAGCGACAGACGTAGCCGCTACCGTGATTAAATCTGTAGCGGGCCGTCCTGTTTACTTGCGTGATGTAGCTATGATTGACGATGGCCCCGCCGATGTTCAAAATTACACCCGTATCGGCTTTGGCCCAGCCGTAGCCGAAATGCCCACCATAGGCAAAGCCACCGGCAATCAGCCACAAGTAGGGCAGGAACGGCAAATGGTGACAATTGCCGTTGCCAAGCGCAAAGGCAGTAACGCCGTTGAAGTCTCTGAAGCCGTTATCGCTAGTGCCGAAAAACTGCGCGGCAGCTTGATTCCCGATGATGTGTTGCTGAGCATTACTCGCGATTACGGCGAAACCGCCAACCACAAAGTGAATGAACTGGTTAAGCACTTAAGCTTTGCGATTGTCATAATTGTGGTGTTGCTGGTGTTTTCACTGGGTTTGAAGGAATCGTTTATCGTATCCATAGCCGTGCCTATGGTGTTGGCGTTGACTTTGCTGCTGGATTATATCTCCGGCTACACCATCAATCGAGTGACGTTATTTGCTTTAATTCTATCCTTGGGATTGTTGGTGGATGATCCAATCGTGGATGTGGAAAATATCCATCGACATTATCAATTGCGCAAAGAATCACCGTTGAATGCCTTGTTGTCGGCTGTGGATGAAGTCAGGCCGCCAACAATTCTGGCAACTTTTGCCGTGGTCGTGTCCTTTCTGCCAATGTTTTTTATCACTGGAATGATGGGGCCATACATGGCACCAATGGCGTTTAACGTGCCCATTGCTATGATCGTATCCCTGATTGTGGCGTTTACCGTTACCCCCTGGGCCAGTTATAAATTGCTGAAAAGCGATTATCACAATCACAAGAATGAACCACCCGAAGAGCTTAAAGATACGGTAATCTACCGAATGTACCGAGCTGTTTTGGGCCCGCTTTTGGCATCACCTTGGCGAGCCAAACTGTTTTTGTGGCTGGTGTTTATTGCTTTTATTGGCTCAACTCTGTTGGCCGTTACCCGAGCCGTGCCGCTTAAATTACTGCCGTTTGATAATAAAAACGAACTGCAAGTAGTCATCGATATGCCCAGTGGTTCCAGCCTGGAACAAACCGATGAAGTGGCGCGGGCATTGGGCAGTTATTTGGCTACTGTCAACGAAGTCACCGATTATCAAAGCTATACCGGCTTGGCTTCGCCTATGGATTTCAATGGTTTGGTGCGACATTATTATTTGCGCAGTGGTGGTCATGTCGGCGATATGCGCATCAATTTATTGCCCAAAGACCAACGCGATCAGCAATCACATGAAATTGCTTTACGCATTCGTCCGGAGGTGGAAAGAATCGGCAAGCAATATGGTGCCAATTTAAAGATTGTGGAATCGCCGCCAGGGCCGCCAGTGTTATCCGGGGTGGTTGCAGAGATCTATGGCCCACCTGAAGCCAGTATGGAGGGCTTGATAGGCGTTACCAAACGCATACGCACGGACTTGACAAAAACTGAAGGCGTGGTGGATGTGGATGATTATTCCGAAGTTGTGCATGACAAAGTGCATCTTCGTTTAAATCAGGAAAAATCAGCCTTATCGGGCATTTCTGCAGCACAAGTGGCAGAAACCCTACGCATTGCCGTGGCTGGTCAAGCTGTTGGTATTGTGCATATTGCCAGTGAACGCCAGCCATTGGAAATCAGCATACAACTGCCGCGCTCGTTACGTTCGTCGGTAGCTGATCTATTGGCTCTGCGAGTAAAAACGGCGCAAGGTGATTTATTGCCGCTAAGTGATATTGCGGTAGCGAATGTTGAATCTGAAAATCAGCCTATTTATCACAAAAACTTGCAACGGGTCAGTTATGTTATTGCCGAAATGGCAGGGCGCAGTCCAGTGGAAGCCGTGTTTGACATGAATGACGTATTGGCCAAACAACCGCTGCCAGTCGGCTATCGAGCAGAATTTGCTGGCGAGGGCGAGTGGAAAATCACTGTCGATGTGTTCCGTGATTTGGGCTTGGCGTTTGCCGCCGCCTTGATCATGATTTACGTGTTATTGGTTGGGCAAACCGGTTCTTTAAGCATCCCATTAGTGATGATGGTCGCTATACCGTTAACAGTCATAGGCATCATGCCTGGGTTTTGGGTATTAAACCAACTGATGGCAACGCCAGTGGGGAACTATCCCAATCCCATATACTTTACCGCCACCGCCATGATCGGCATGATCGCGCTGGCGGGAATTGTGGTACGCAATTCCATTATTTTGATCGATTTTATCGAACGCATCCGCGCTCAGCCTGGAATTACACTGGCCGATGCACTAATCGAAGCCGGTGCCATCCGCTTGCGGCCCATATTTTTAACCGCCGGTGCCGCCATGTTTGGGGCGTTGGTGATTATCTTGGATCCGATATTTTCAGGATTAGCCTGGAGCTTCATCTTTGGCATTTTTGCCTCTACATTGTTTTCTTTGCTGGTGATACCGGTAGTATATTTTTTGATAAATAAAGTTCCCTCATCAGGCTAAAGCTGACTTTGACTGTAAAACTAAAGCCCTCTAATATCTTTAATTTGAAAGGAAAACCAGATGCAGCCATGGTATGTATTTGTGATTATCGGTATTCTCAGCGGTATATCAGCAGGCTTCTTTGGTATAGGTGGAGGCATCGTTATCGTTCCTGCGCTTATTTATTGGGCCGGTTTCTCTCAACACATGGCAACTGGAACGAGTCTTGCCGTATTACTTCCACCAATCGGGCTAGCCGCAGCATTTGAATATTACCGGCACGGAAATGTCGATGTGCGAGCTGCGCTCATTCTAGCGGCGACCATGTTTATTGGTACATGGGTGGGAGCCTATTTCGCGAACCACATAGCGGGGCCACAGCTCCGTCTTATCTTTGGCCTCTTTGTTTGCTGTCTAGGTGCGTACTTAGTTTATGGCGCTTGCAAGCGCCTTGGCTGGTTCTGAGATAGCATCAGTACAGTTTGGATTTTTCGAAATCGTGCAATGTAGCAAGTTTTGTTGAATAATAAACTTACGGCTATTTCCTCAGTAAGCAGGCAGACATGAACAATTATCAGGAATTATGGGCGACCTATTTCCCACAATTTATTAAGAATAGTGATAAGGGCGTTCAGTATTTAATGGATTCATCAAGTTTGGTAAAAATTTCTGCCGACCAGCAAATCTTTTATCCGGGCAGTCAGTGTGAAAATTATTTACTGTTGCTATCAGGCGTGGTGAAAGTGCAGATCATGTCAGAAACTGGCAGAGAAGTATTACTGTATTATGTTCGCTCAGGCGACTCATGTGTTTTAACCACTTCCTGTTTATTAAGTGGCGATAGCTATCCTGCTGAAGGTATAACCGAAACCGAAGTTAGCGCGTTTGCGATGTCATCCCAAGCATTTTATCGCTGTATGGAACAGTCGGAATTTTTTCGGGAATTTGTATTTAAAAATTTTTCGGCCCGTTTGTCTAAAATAATTGGTCGTATGGAGGCGGTGGTTTTCGATACGATTGATTCGCGAATTTGTAAAGCCTTATTGGATACCGGTGATAAAATTATCCCAAAAACTCATCAAGAGTTAGCTTACGAATTAGGCAGTGCTCGCGAAGTGGTCTCTCGGCATCTTAAAAACTTTGAAGGCCATGGATGGGTTTCTTTAAAACGGGGTATCGTCGAAATTATTAATCGCGAAGCACTGAGGCAAGTTTGCAATAAATAGTAAATATAGGGAGTCTAAACTCGCCTCAGCTTTTGGGAATTAAATGTACTTACTCTGATTCTTCTTTTTCGTTGCCGATGAATTGAAATACAATGACGTTGATTACGAAGCCAACAAAAATAAACAGCAGTAACGGTAATGCAAAAGGGATGTCATGATGATCTCTCATATTCATGCCCAAAATTGCAGAAAAAAAACTCAACAACAAATCTACCATGGTCATTATCCTCATCTCTATTTTTAAGTTTTCCGGATTAATGCCACATTGAAAAAATCTTCAAGAGTGGTGGCCGGGACTGTGAAAAAAAACTCGTCGCAAGCAGGTTTAAAGCTTATCGAACTAAAGATTCACGCTGACCATTTTAGTGGGTTGTTTTCTGATAAACGGTGATCAAGTCACATTCGCAAACATTAATGTTGACTAATTTTGTCTGATTCTCTAGGTTAATTTGGTTACTCGATTGTTGAAAAATAAGAGCAGCAAGTTTTATTGTTGATTACTCCCGTGCAGCCTCTCTACAATCGCCGACATGTTATAACCCGATTCAGACAATTTAAGTCCTCTATCGGTCATCATCAGGCCCATAAAAATGACCAAAATAGCAGAGACGGCTCGTAATTGACTTTGCATTTTAGCGCTTAAAGCGGAGGCGAATAGGCCGAAAGTTAGAAGTGGAAACAAGGTGCCTGTACCAAAACAGAGTAACAACAATGCGCCTTCTAGTGGATTGGCCGTACCTAAAGCCATGATGTACATGGCTTGTAAAGGTCCGCAGCCAAGTAAAAATCCGCTTAATAAACCAACGATTAAAGGATTACGGCGTGGTCTGAGATCTTGGTAGATTTTTTGGGTTACTGTTGCAGACTTCAACCGTAATGAAGGTAACCGAAATTTTGGGATGATGTTAAGCATGCCTAAGCCGAATAAAAGCAAAAACACTCCGGCTATGATGGCTGCTATGCCACGCATATGAGGTGTTATGGTGACCACAGCACCTAATGCGCCAAATGCGGCGCCTAATGATGTATAAGAAATATTTTTACCTAGTGCATAGGACAGATGTGCAAATACCATGCTGCGTCGGCTTTGGGATTTAAGACCTTGCGTGTAATTGACCACAAAGCCGCCACACATCCCTATGCAATGGAAGCCGGTAATAAAACCAACTGTGAAGATCACACCATAGCCTAAGTTGGCATTGAATTGTTTCATCAAGCCAGGCATCAAGCTTTTGCCCCATAGCGCAATACCGCCCACCAGCAATAGCAGAAACACAAATATGCCGATCTGCTTTAAACGTGCTCGCCAAATAGTTTGCGGTTCAACAGGTTGCGCATAGTAATAACCTTTGCTCTCAATAGCAGCAAGAATGGTTGATGCAGTGATCTGTGTATCATCAAAGCTAACCTGAACTTTATTAGCTATACGGTCGGCACTTACCGAAAGGACGCCTGGTAGTTCTTTCACAGAGATATTGATAATTGCTTCACAGCTAGCACAGTGCATGCCGTTGATAGGGAATGATAAAGTGTATTGAGGCATAATAAATCTCCTGCAGTAACCGAAAATGTCTGAAATTAATTTTCAGTTTTTTGGGAAATATCTCTTAACCAAATTTGACACTTGCTTTACTGCAAACGTGGTTCCTACTTTCAAAAAATCAAACAGAGTGGCAATGACTTCTGAAGTGCTCATGCCGTTAAATCTTTTTGCCAGAAATGGCGCAATTAGCAAGCCTAGAGTTAAACCGATGAAAGTAACGCCAGAAAATGCAGGATCTTTAGTCGCTATTGGTGCAACTGGTAATAATGGAGTAGCGGGTAATATTGGTTGTGTCGCAAGGTAGGCGGCAGCCTGACTGGCAATACTCAGTAATTCTGGTAGCGTTGCGTTATAATCATCTGCAATAGCATTCGCGGTTAGACCAGGAATACTTGGCAAATCACCATCACCTTTACCCACTTTCAGTTGAGCTTTCATGCCTTTTTCCATATGTTGGGCAATATCACAGTGTACTAAATAGGTTTTGTCGTTGGATGGTAGAATTAACGTGCCTGAGATTTTTGCCGGCCCTGTAACTTCCAAATGAAACATGCCTTTGTTATAAATATTTTTTGGCAAGCCGTGCATCATCCACTGATGACGTATTCTATCCTCGTTAATAAAATGGACAGTGAGTTTGGTACAGGGCTTGAATTTGTATTCTTGCTCATCAAAAGCAAACATTCTGCCGGGAAATTTTTCGGCATATTTATGGCCCGCATGAACGGTAATTTCTTTAGTTTCAGAAACACTATCGCAGCCAGGCGGTAAAGTTTCACTATTTTGCCCCATGACCATCCCGCCATCCATGTCCATCAAGTGACCGTCGCCATGGTTCATGAGTATTCCATCGTGATCTACAATCTCAGCTGCTGACAACCCAGTTGAAAGCAGCATCACTACTATAGGCGTCGTAAACGGTAATAATTTAACCATTATTTTATTCCTCTTTTATTTGACAGCGTTTGTGCCATGGTTATTTGATGAAAACAGCCAAAGCACAGGCCATCAAACTTTTCAGATTGTTTATACGTTCTTAAGCTTTGCGATTGCATCGTCAATGAGGCGTTTAAAGCTGGCATTTGACAAGTAAACAACATATAAACCGCATAAAGCGAAAAATACGTACAGTAATAGCGAGTTTTTACTAACTTGCTGACCACCACCGGCTTTGAAGCCCATGTGCGCATCCAATCTTTCGCCTTGATCAGGGACTAACGTAATGTGAATTAGATATTTGCCTGGCTCAGGCACCCCATTGGGTAAATTCAACATGACTGTTCCAGATTTATGTTTTTTGGCTTCCTCAAAGAATACTCGTTTGCCTTCTGGTTCTTTCGTTACCTCAAATTCAACTGTATTATTTCTGTACTTCATATCCTGGTAGTCAAATACCAGCTGGATTTGAGAATTTGTCCCAGGAAGATTTCCGCAGAACTCTTCGGCAGGGAATTCTTTTGGTTGGTAAGCGGTATAGTGGATCCAATGACCTGGTTCCAGTTCAAATTTACATTGGTCTGTGTCTGTACCTGCCGCCCCACCGTGCGCCCAGAGTGACGTTGAAAACAACAAGCCCAGAACAACCAGAAGCCCCTTTTTTAATCTACTTATATTGATCATGCCTACATTCCTCATCTGAAAAAAAATTATTATTATAAAAAAATGTAAATACTATTTTCGAACACTCCCTTGCTACCCTATCCAATGTCACACAACTAACCAGGCATTGTTTCACTATCTGTTTGAGCGCTCTCGCAACATATACACAGTATGGTTACCCATCCCTAGCTAGCTTTTTTGCCAATGATTTTGACTTTTTCCATTAATTTACGTGCAATGCTGAAAATTGATTCTCGCTTAATGACGACTAAATAACTCAACAAACCGAGCAACAATCCGTAAAATAATTCACCAACAATAGATTCTTGTTGATTAGCGGTTGCCTCGCCAGGATTGGGCGAAATTGGTGTGTTTTGGACTGCCACCTTAGCGGGCGTAACTTCCGCATTAAGGTCAGGCAAGCCCAAGCTCCGCCACGCATCATAGTTTTGCCAAATAGGATATTTCCCTTGCCATAAGGTCTTGCTGAAATAGGGCTCAAGACTCATGCCGTGTGCAAGAGGGATGCCTTTTTCGTCGAGAAATCCTTTATAAACGACCAAACTAATATCGCCGCCTTCGCCAATACCATTGGTTGTAAATGCTTTTTCAATATGGTCATGGAACATCCATATACCCTGACCAAAACTATGCAAACCGTCATCTACACCGCTTAGTTCCAGGTCAAGACGCTGCGCGTGTATCATACTGAACACATCACGCTGAATATAAGAACCTGGGCCATTATCAACCCCGTCATAATGCGTTATGGTGGGTTTGTGGCCGTGGATGTGTAGCCCTAATCCTTCCGCATGACCGTTGAAAACACGCAGTTTAACTTTTTGATTTTCTTCCATGTGAATCAGCGATTCTCTTAACGTGTAAGGGAATGAGCGGCCATTGAGCATGAAATAATCATCAGTAGCATCAGTAATGTCGTATTCCATGTTCATATGCTTGGCGATCAAACGTGGATCATTTGCAGATCTGGCGATAACGTCATGCAATTCCTTGTCTGCCGATTCATAATGCAAATCATATTCCCGAGCATATTTTTCAAGCACTGCAACAGATGGGTGACGTACCTGACCAGCACCAACATTGAGCGTTTGTGGCCAATTGTTAGGGCGGTTTTCCTCAACGATAAACATGCCCTGCAAGCCCATTTCGATGTGGATATGCGGTTGTACATGGCAGTGATAATACATGGTGCCAGGTTGACGCGGCTTAATGACGTAAGTTTTGCTCTCGCCGGGCATGGTGTCCATATTGCTGGTTTGGGCTACGCCATCGTTTCCACCACCTCCATGATCCATATAAGGATGATCAACACCGTGCAAATGGATAGAGTGCGGCAGATAATGGGTGTTTTCTAAAACAATCCATACCACGTCATCCTGTTCAACACGAATCGTCGGGGACGGTACGCGTAATAATGGGTTGGCAACAGATTCGTACAGACTTAGCGTGGACATATCACGGGTTTTTGGTGCGTAAACCCAAAATGTCGGTTGTATGCCGGGCGCTATATCAAAAGTAGTAATCGGGTCTTTGGTATCTGGAGAGTGACCATTCAGCTCAACCACTTCAAGCTTAATAATGATTTTATCCGGATCACCATCGCCATCCATATCGTCTGACATTGTAATAGCGTCGGCAGCGAGCTGCGTTTGCATTAAGGTATCCATGGAAATACCATTGGTACCTTTCACAAAAGCAGCAATGTCAGCCGGATTATCGGGATTACAAAGCTTGGATTCCTGTATCGTCACGCCATCGATAACTTGTTCTTTGCGCCAAGCTGGATCGGTAAAATCAGAACAGACTTCTTCCACCGGTCCCATGTCTACTTTGGCAGAGGGCGGTAAATCAGTGGCCGCCTGAGCCATTGTGGCTATCAAAAATAGTGTTAAGCCTGGATAAATGTTGAACAATTTATTTCGCATACCGTGATCTCAGCGGAAGGTTTGTATTGGTTAGTCAATTCCAATGATTATTTCTTGAAGACCAGTTAATTATTGCACCAATAAGTCCCGCATCATGCCCATATCCTCATGTTCAAGGTTATGGCAGTGGTACATAAAAATGCCCTTGTAATCATTAAATGGCTTTAGAATCGTGACCTTTTCACCTGGCATTACCAACACGACATCTTTCCAGCCGTTGTTGATAAAACCGGCTGCGACGCTTTGATAATTTTCTTGTGCCCCTGAATTCACTTCGCGTTTTACGATTTGAAACTGCTCCCCGTGCAGATGCATTGGGTGAGGCATATCCATCATCATGCCGTGCATGCCGCCACTATAGCCGTTATCGAATTCTATTAATTGCAAGCTGTTAACAGGAACAATCTCATCCGGTTGAATATCATTCATTTGATAGGAACGGCCGTTAAGCAATGCTGACATCCGTCGCATTGATAAGGTAATGGTTCTGGGAGTTGCCGCATTTTGCGCGTCTTTTACGCGTAGGGCAGTGATGGGTGACAGCACTTTAGGTAAGGTGTTATGGCCTTGCTCTTTTTTGGCAATCCGGAATTTCAAAATAGGAAAGTCCGACCCCGAAGGAAGCGGGCTGACCGACATCATGCCGCCGCCCATCATGCCACCACGCCCACGTCCACCCATGCCTCCTCCCATCATACCCATTCCGCCACCCATCATGCCCATGCCGTGCGCGGCAACAGTAAATGACATGCTGCGTAACGTCAGCTCGCTATCGATTGCTCTCCCGCTAAAGTCCATCCATAACTCCAGTCTTTCCCCTGGTGCCAGCATGACAAAGCTATGTTGTTCGGGGCGTTCCAGCAGGCCACCGTCAACGCCTATCACCGTTATGGGGGTACCGTCATTCCAGGCAAGTTTATAAATACGGGAATTGGAACCATTCAGTAGTCGGAATCGATAAGCTCGCGTTGATACCGGTAAGACAAAGTCAGGTCGTCCGTTAACGAAAATCTGATCTCCCAAAAACCCCTGCATTCGCTGCATCATCTGGCTTGAATAAGAAAGTTGATGGTGATCATCAAAACTACGATCTTGAATCACTAGCGCTACATCGTGCTCACCACTCGGCAAGCCCAGCGCCTGTTCTTGGTCGTCACTGATGATAAATAATCCAGCCAATCCGGAATAAACCTGTCTTGCGGTAACACTGTGTGTATGAGCATGGTACCAATAGGTTCCGGCGCGGTTGCGTATCTCAAATTCGTAGATATACGTTTCGCCTTGATTAATAGCATACATGGGATTGCCATCCATGTTTGCGGGGACATGCAGTCCATGCCAGTGTAAAATGGATTGTGCGGGTAAATTATTGTTAAGAAAAATCCTGATTTTTTGACCCTTTTTCAACCGCAGGGTGGGTGCCAGATAGGTCCCTTCATTGTTATCAATAATTTCGGGAGCGCCCTTTAGTACCTTACCGGTAACTTTCCAAATGCGGGTTTTTTCACCTTCAAAAATGGCAATATCCGCTATGTTTTGTTCCAGTTCAATCTCAATATCTGCATGAAAATCAGGAGAGGGCTGGTTAACCCGTTTAAACCCGCTCGCCTGAGACCAGACTGGATAGGTTGCAGCCCCAGCGATACCAATGGTGGCGTATTTTAAAAAGTTACGGCGCTGTGAGTTGATTCGTGATGTCATGAGTATCTCCAAAATATTTAGATGCTATCGTGAGTACAAACCCGAAATGTCAATTTATCGATAATTTAAAGCCCATAAAAAAGCTCGCTTCGCTAAAAAAGCTTAGCGAGCAAAGGCTAAATAATACGTAAATCATGTTGTTAGTTTTGCTGACGCAGGCTTGATAATATTTTGTATGAGGCTCTCTTTATGCGCCTTATGCATTGGCAAAAAACAGAAAAAGCAAATAAGAGAGGTTACAAATCGTATTTTTCTTTTTATCATACGATGTTTGCTTGTTACCCCTTTTTACCCGCCTCAACTAATTGTGCCGATACCTAGCCTTTTTCAGTAACTGGAGATATTAGAGCATGACAATGTAACTGGGGTATTTCAGAGAATGACCTTTTTGTAACGTACTATGTCAAATGAACCAAATTGTTACCTTTCGACACAATCTTATGAGAGCATGACTGAAATTCACCTTTTAGTAGTCGATGACGACACCGAGCTACGCAATTTGTTAGGCGATTATTTGCGTAAAAACGGTTATCAGGTTTCACTGGCGGCAGATGGCAGCTCTATGCGGAAAGCTTTGGCGGACAATGCCATCGATTTAATCGTTCTGGACTTAATGTTACCTAACGAGGATGGTTTGGTGCTGTGCCGGAATCTGCGGGTACACTCTAATATCCCCGTGATTATGCTGACAGCAAAGGGTGATGAAACGGATCGCATTATTGGTTTGGAAATGGGGGCCGATGATTATTTGCCGAAACCTTTCAATCCGCGTGAATTGCTGGCCCGGATTAAAAGTGTCCTGCGCAGAGCCCAGGCATTGCCAGACACACAGGAACCTAAAAGCAGTCGATACTTAAAATTTGCGCATTGGCAATTGGATACGGTGACCCGTAATTTAGTGGCTGAAAGCGGGTTGGTGGTCGCGTTGAGCGGTTCTGAATATAGGCTGCTCAAAATTTTTTTAGACCATGCGAATCGCATATTGAGCCGTGAACAACTGCTGGATATGACCCAAGGCAAGGATGCAGAACCTTTTGACCGTAGCATAGATGTGCAAATTAGCCGATTGCGACATCGACTGGGTGATGACGCAAAGGAACCAACTATCATAAAAACAGTCCGCAGCGAAGGCTATATTATGGCTGTCGAAGTCGGTTTAACTCCGTGATAGATTGGTTACCGCGTACCTTGTTCAGCAGGATGATCGGCATTTTGTTGATTGGTTTAATTCTTGCCCAAGTACTTAATCGAGCTATTCATTTATTTGAGCACCATAAACTGGCAGCTGAATCGAGTCAACTACATGCAGCACAACGGGTAGCAGACCTAATTCGTTTAATCACTGAGTTAAAGCCTGAGACGAAACAAGCGTTAGCAGAGCAGCTTCATGACCCATCCTTGCGCATCCAGGTAGATAAAAAATTCCTTCGCTCAAATCGTACTGGTGAATCGAATAATCCCAAATTTAAGCTCTTTCGAACGACGCTTTATGAGCTGCTTGGTAACCGGCAGCCTACACGAATTACGATTGCTGAAATTACACCGCAGCTTTTATCAATTCATGTTTACTTGCAGGATGGCAGTGCAATTAGTATGCAAACAGACTTGACCTATGATAATGAAGAAGGCGCATCTATTTTATTGCATTTGGCGATTATTTTGATCGTGATTGTGGGATTTTCTTACGTGGCCGTGCATTGGGTTACTCGCCCTTTACAACAATTGGCAAACGCGGCTGAGGATTTGGGCAACGATATTCTCAGGCCGCCATTAGATGAAAGCGGAACTATCGAGGTCAGTCGTGCTGCTCATGCCTTCAATACGATGCAAGCCCGCCTTATTCGGCATATCCAAGATAAGGCGCAACTGTTGGCGGCCATTTCGCATGACTTAAAAACGCCGATTACGCGTTTGCGCTTACGAACCGAGTTGTTGGATGACGGCGATATTCGGGCACGCTTTCAGAAAGATCTGGACGAAATGGAAAGCATGGTTATGGCAACGTTGGATTTTATACGTGGCGTTGATCAACAAGAGGCTTTTCAATCCGTGGACATGATGGCATTATTGGAAAGTATTCAGGCCGATGCCCAAGAATTGAACGCGGATGTCAGTATTTATGGCACAGTACTATCGCCATATATAGGCAAACCTTCAGCTTTAAAGCGTTGTATTAGTAACCTCATTGATAACGCTATAAAATATGGGCATAGTGCAACGCTGTTTGTAACAGATAGCGATGACGTTTGTATTATTCGTATTTTGGATCAAGGTCCTGGTATTCCAGAGCATCAATTAAAAAACGTATTTACCCCTTTCTACCGTCTGGAAACATCTCGCAACCGCAATAGCGGCGGTACTGGACTGGGTTTAAGTATTGCAAAAGATATAGCCGAGATGCATGGTGGTTATGTGGTATTACAAAATACCGCAGATGGTGGTTTGGAAGTTGTTTTAACTTTACTTCGAGACCATAAATTGAAATTATAGTCGTAAGTTCTGCACGTATTAGTCCCACAGGCAGTTATGCGTCGTTTTATCTATCAGTATGTCCATAAGTTTTCTGCTATTTAGGAAGTTTGGGACTAGTTAAGGCCTGCATAAAAGCCAATAAATCTGCTTTTTCCTGCTGTGTTAAATGTAATGGAAAAATTTTGGTATCGATAAAACTGTTTTTATCGCCGCCCTGGTCGTAATGGTCTATCACCTCTTCCAGTGTTTTCAAGCTGCCATCGTGCATATACGGTGCAGTTAAGGCGATGTTTCTCAGTGTGGGGGTTTTGTATTTACCTATGTCTGACAGGTTTTTAGTGATATTAAGCCTGGCTAATTCGGAGCGCTGTAAAGATGTTAAGGGTAAATTATCCAGACTTTTGCCTGTCTTAATAGCACTAACAAGATCTGCCAGCACTGGCGTTAACTGCTTAAACCCGACACCAATGTTATAAAAGCGATTATCGGTAAATAAGGCGTTATTCCAGGATATTTCATGGCAGGTAACGCAATTGCCTTTACGTTTGAATATATCTAAACCACGCACAGCGCTGTCCGACATTGCGGTATGATCTCGTCCAAACAGATAGCGATCAAAGGCAGAGTTACCGGCAATCAGAGTACGTTCATAACCGGCAATGGCTTTAACGACATGATTAATGCTGATGTCTTTGCCTTGCACCACAAACACGCGCTGGAATTGCGCAACATAACTGGGATCATTTTGCACTATTGCAACAATCACTTCGTGATCAGCTAAACCGTGTTCAATTGGATTAGTCATTGGTCCTAAAGCTTGGGTTTCCAAGCTGTTTGCGCGCCCATCTAAAAATAGGGTTTCAAAAAAAGCGGCATTGATTACTGTTGGGGCGTTGCGCTGGCCAGCTTGACCGTTAATACCCAGTGCTACCGGTTGGCCATCGGTAAACGCTTTATCACTTTGATGACAATTGGCGCAACTAACCGAGCCATTGGCGCTAAAACGTTTGTCATTAAACAAAACTCGGCCTAATGCGGTTTTTTCAGGACTTTGCGGGTTGTCGTTT
>Ga0066414_1000140_pt1 | contig 12223 bp, 17 predicted proteins | sample LakWasMet20_HOW5_2_FD_59541 | JGI IMG/M metagenome (GOLD analysis project Ga0066414, IMG submission 59541) | Freshwater sediment methanotrophic microbial communities from Lake Washington under simulated oxygen tension - Sediment Metagenome 20_HOW5 | ecosystem: Environmental > Aquatic >...
GCACTACGCTTCAGCGTGTTAATTCAACATTTGGCGATGTTGAATTTGGATCATCCGATCTCTGCGCGTTGTTTTTTTAAGGGTGGCTAACCCCGATAATTTGAAGGTTTGGCACACCCAAAAAGTGACATATACATTCTGATTAAATTTAGGTAATATGTCAATTAAGTTATTTAAAAACAATGACTTAATAACACTTTGTCAACACTTTTGTTTGTTGATTTTTTTTGTATTAAGTTTAATTTATGTGGAATCTTAATATGTTAGATATCAACTTTCTGTAAATCCTTTTTATGTTTGGTAACAATTAATATATGAATAATAAAAATCACGCATTGTTTATTTTTGATAAAAAAACCCCTTGGATGCAGAGAATTTCCGACTATGTTAGATTGGGTCATATCTACTTTATTTGTGGTCAAATCGAACCTGCAAAAGTGAAGTTTTTAGCAGAAAAATTTGCTAAGAATTACGAGACCGGACTGTCAAAAATGGAGCAGTCTAGAAAGCGTAAAAGTGGTTTTGCATCCTTCAAATTTTTAGCATGGCACGAGGAAAATGCAAATGTTGTCCACTGGATTTTATGCCGGACAGATGGAGCACTTCCTGAAATTGGTTCTCGTGAAAAATGGCAAGATGCAACCAGCAAAACAAGATTGCACATTACAGGTGGGTATGAGCTAGTCAGACTAACCAAACCGGAAGAACCAAAACCTGTGTGGACATGGCGATACTCCAGAACTCACTATGAAGGTTTGCGTGAGAGTGTTCTCCGTGCACTTAGAAGCAAGCGAGATGATGTGCTAAACCAACTGATTCATGAGATTTGGAGAAGCCCAGGCTTTGCTGGAGCACGTACTCAAGTTAAATCTATCGGTAAACTAATAAAACAGGATTGGAAGCGTGTCCGTAATGCTGACAAGTTGCCAGAAATTCCTACTCGCCTTGGGTATGTCCGTCGAATTAAAGATGTTGGACACGTTCTGAAATGAATTTAATAATTGGTGTGAGTTTTAGGTCAGCTTACGGTCCAAAGCAGGCGGTCAACGTTGGAGGCGAGAGGCTGCGGCGCGCATGGGCTTAGAAAACCAGAGATGCTGACAATCCGGCTTAGGTTTCGTCATCAGCTGTCGAAAGGAATTCATCAATCACCTGTTTTACCATGCCGGCAACCTGTCCCGCTTCGGAGAACTCTCTTGATACGGCCGCTGCTGTAAGCATAAATACGGAAGCGGTCATAAGAAAGACAATCTCAGCTTCGTGTTCACACTCCTCTAGTGCCCTTGGCTCAGAGTAACCAAACATTTCCATGTCTGTGTAAGGTCCTCCATGAACGAACGATGACAATAATGCGTATGCTGGGACGATTTGAGCGAGAAATGGGCGCTCTTGAGCAACGAACTGAAGCTTGTCGCTGCCTAGAAAACGGAGAATGGACCGGTACTTGAACTGACTCGAGGCATGCTCTAGCTCCTTCAAGCTGAGTTCTGCGGCCTCTGGGTACAACTTGGCCAATGCCAACTTTACATCGGCCACAACTTTGTTTCCTAATAGTCCCTCCGCCATTGTAATGGCGGACAAATAGTCCTTGGCCTCGGCCGCCCCACAGTAAGAGTAATACTCGGTTCCTACCTGATCACTCCGTTCTGAAAGGAAGCGCGTCCAGACGTACATGAACTTCAAGTAGTGATCGCAAAAACAACGAAAGAGGACTTTGAACGAGTACGGGTTGTTCGACTCAATGCAGTCAAACATCGCCGTCTTTAAGCTGTTTGTCTTTGCACAGAACATGAACATTGCTCTGTAGCTCTGCGGAAAGATAGTTGCTCCGAGCGTCGAGAAGATGCCTGAGGCCTGATCCTCTACAATACCGAAGTATTTGTCGTCAGCCTCGAGGTAGTTCACTTAGAAACCTAGCAGTAAGATACATAATAGAGACCGAAATAATGGATTAATTTTGATTGTAATTGAAGAACTACATTACAGGAAATAACACCGCATGAACGTATGCTATTGGGCCGGATGCTGCCATTTATAGACTGTATTATTTTATTAGTCGGTGAAGTTTAAAGTGTCCCAAGGTTTGTCTTCCCTTGTACACGGTGCGCTAAAGCGCAGCGTGCGCGATAAATCACTCCGCCAAGCAAAACCCGCTTGGCGGAGCTCAACGCGTGCCTGTGGGCATACATCCCTTCGGGAACGGGGTAAAACCAGCCAGCAGGAGGAAGAACAGGTCAGTCTTTTGTTAGAAGTTAACAAGAATAGGCTCATTTGACTACAGTTACTTCAAGTTTTAATATTAGCCATTACTAGGAGATCTAAAATGTATGCAATGGCAATGATTATTTTATTGATCGGCGCGATCTTCATTGCGGTTGCGGGCGTGAGCGCAAGTATTTTGCACAAGAAAAACAAACGTTCCAAAGTGTAAGCTGCACTAATAAACAACAAGGGCAGATTAACCTCTGTCCTTTTTAACGTCTAAACCAACCCTTTCGAGACCCTTCCAAGCCCCTTTCTTAAACGTTCTATAACAGTTTACTAACACTTCAAATACCCTTCGCAAACAGTTACGCAACTCTTTCAAGACCCTTCAAAGCCCCTTCAGAGACCCTTCCTAAACCCTTCCTAAACCCTTCCGAGAGGGTTTGCACATTTAATGAATCATCTTTAAAATTCAATGAATCATTCATTTCACATTATGAAAACTGGAATTTAGTTATGGAATTAGTCGATATAAAGATGTTGAGGACTTTTTTGAAAAACAACATTGTTACTGATCTAAATGCTGTTAGAGACAAGAAAACCGGCGGTTGGAAGATAGAGTTCAAACTTGAAAATGGTAAGAAATTTGGGTTGATGACCGCCATTAAAAACGAAAAAATATACGCAAAACTGGATACAGCAATATTTCAGATTGAGGAGATGCTTGGTCGTCCACTTAGTACAACAAAGCTAATATAAAAGCTAATTCCTGTCGTACTGTTAGGACAACAAGACGTGTAATTTATATTGTCTTGTCGTACTGTTAGCACAAGAAAAAATACTTTAAAAACAGTTGGTTATTTACACAAAAGAGACTTGACGGTCTCTTTTTTATTAGCTATAGTTTAATGAATTAATCAATTCATTAAATGAATTAATCAATTCATTAAATGAATTAAACTGTTTACAAAGTGTTGATTTAAGTAAAAGAAGAGAAAAAAATGACAACTAAAACGCCACAAACGCCCGAATTACAGCCTTTCTTTGATGTGTTAGATTTTATGAAGACTGATGAAGGATCATTAACTTTGGTAATTGGAAATGAGTGTCTCGACCAGTTCTTTGATGATTCAGAAAAGGCGATTTCAAACTATCCAAATCACGTAACTGAGATTGTCTTGGCAAGCCTATGTCGTCGTTTGAACGATATGCAACTAAGTTTAGAAGTGGAAAAGCTTTTCAACCATGTTCTTGACTTGATCCAGAGTAACGATCAAGTGTTGAGCGCTTAAAATTTTACAAACAGGGAACTAACAATAAGGAGTCACAGATGCAAAATGCACCACCAAAAATATCCCTGTTTCGAAAAATAACAACTGCCATTACGACGGTTGCGTTTATTGCCACCTCTGTTATTGGCCCAACCGCAAATGCAGGAACAACAGTTGATATTGCCCCACCAAGCGGTTTAACGAGTAATTGGGTGAGCTGGTCTGGCCAAGCAAATAATTGGGTCAGCATGCCTAATTTGCGCGGTTACGGTACAAATGTTTCATGGCCACGAAGCATTAATTACCAAAAGATTGCAGAAAGCATCTGGGAGCCAGATCCAAACGACCCAAATCAGTCTCGTATGAACTGGAAGATGATTGAGGGTGAGCGTTGGATTACTAATGCACGTGAAGAACTAGGTATGCGTGGAGTACGTTCTGATGAGATTACCAACCGTATTGGTGCAATGCCTAAAACGGCAGCTTATGTCTTTGCTATGTATGCACCGGATACAGCGGAGTTAGTTATTGAGGTTCATAAAGTAGAAAAAACTACCGATGGCAAACTTGTTGTCTATCGCGGCGATTACACACCTCATCATGGTGAGTTTAATCGTTGGAAACGTGATTACATGACGCCATCAGAGGCAACTGACCCTGCAGCTGTAGGTAAGAATCCATTTGCGCCATTTTGTGCTAATGATAATTGCTCAAACTACGCCACAAGGAACAAAGCAGACAAGGTTTTCCACAATATCTCATGGGAAGCTGTTGGTGTTGCGGTTGGTGCAGCTATGAAAGCTTCAGACGCACATGTAGGTTACATTGCTTCAACGAAAACTGATTTCACTCAGAAAGTGAAGAAGTCTGGTGGAGCTTTTAAGAAGAAAGTTAAGGTAACAATCCAAGGATTTATTACACCACAATGGTTCGTTGCGACACCATTAGAGGTCCAACCGGAAGGCGGAATGTCTAGTATTTGTGTGACAAACACTGGTGCAACAAATACACGAGGTACTACATCAACTTGTGACTCTCAATACCACGTTGTGTCATCTGGTGTATCTATCATGTCTTGGTCCGGTGGCAATATGCCGGAGACTCGCGAGCTTGGTTATAACTACGTTTACAAGAAATCTAGCTTTACCGTTTTGGCATTCACAATTCTAACTTTTGCGGTGACTTGGGGTATGGCAAGCGCATTCTCCAGTGTTATTGGTGGTGTCACTGCGACAGCTGCAGGATCAGGTGTTTTATCCCCTCTTGCGACTGCTGCAATAGGAGCTGGGGTTTACGCTGGGACAGCAATGTTGTCTGGTGCTGGCATTACAAGCGCCCAAGCTGGTTGGGCTGGTAGCACAGGTAACGGTGTACTTAAACCAAATCAAGGCAGTTTGGATAAGCATAATCGTGGACTAAACCAAGCTATCCATAATAAGCAAATCGAAAGTAGGGTAGGTTCTGGTCTTGAGGGTGTACAAAGTTTGTATAGAGGTAGTTGCCCTGAAGACTGGACTGCAGCTGCATGTCGAGCAGATGGACGTGACCCTGGCAGCATGCATCGTCCAGACTCATATAGAGAGTCAAATTTAGTTTTACAGTTACGCGCCTCGGAGGAACGCTGCAAAGCGGAAGGGCTCACAGGCAAAGAACTGGCGCAGTGTGCTGCACCGAAGGCAGGGGCATGGACTATTGATACTGGGCTTTAACGAATAGAAACTGAATTAAACAAAATAAATAATTGAAAGAGGAAATAAAAAATGAATAAAAAAGTAAAAATTTTGTTGTTAGGAGCGCTTCTGGCCAATGTGATTGGTTGCGCGAGTGTTGGCAGCGTATCTAACAAAATGGTCACTAATGATAAAGCAGGAGTGATTTACGGGTATGCGGGAGTAGATTCTTCAGTTTCGGTTAAAGATTTATGCGGAGCTATTAAAAATCAGGATCCACGTTGCGCGACTGCGGATGATTATGTTTTGGTTCCAGTGTATGCAAAGCTTGGCTATGCAGATGGTGCTGTTGGCATCAATTCTTTGGTTAAAAAAGACTATAACGGTATTGATAAGTTGCTGGCATCCAAATCTGCGTATGACAAAACTGGTGTTTTCGTAAAAGTAAAAGTTATTCCAGGTCAGTTAGGTGAGTTAGTTGAAATCGTATCAACCAACAAAGATGGCAAATGTAAATGGAATGGTTTGCCGAAAGTGGGCGGCGTTGTATGCCCAGCCTACAACTATGATTACCGCAAAGATTTTGTGGGTGTAGTTTTTAGATAATTAAGGAGCATTAAATTGAAAAAATTTGCATTACTAAGTTTGCTTTTGTTAAGCACTCAAGCCTTCGCAGGACTTGAGTATTCTGGTGAGCTAGTAGAAAACGAAGTCTCATTCAAAGAATTATGTGCTGCTATCAAAAATGCAGATGCACGTTGTGTTACTGCTGATGAATTTGTTCTAGCTGGCGTGTTATTGCCAAATGACGAAGCTGTAAACGTGGCTGTAAAGAAATCAGAATTCCCTTCTATCGAGGGTAAAAATGTGCGGGTTCAGTTTGATCTACCGAATCCAATCGGCACCGTTGTTGAGGTGATGTAAGTGTTGTTCCTTAGTAGTTTTATCTCCAAAACTAAACCCGCTTCGGCGGGTTTTTTTATAAACAAGTGTTTGTTAGACCAGTACAACAAGAAAGTGAGAATTTATGAGACCCGTTGATAAATTAATTCTAAATTTATTCCATGTTCCAGCAAAAGAGCATGAACCTATATTGGATACGGTTGGCGCAGATTACAGCCAACCAGAAGTAAGTAAAAAAGGCGTAATGGCTTGGGCTGTACTCAATGTTTATGAAGAATCGCCTAGTTTGATATTTGCAGCTGTATTTGTAGTTGTCTTTGTAATACCGTTTTTAGTCTTCGTTAATATTTTTTCAGCTTAAAAAGGACTTTAGTAATGGAAAATTTTTCATCTGCTGATATGACTGGTGTCGTCAGCAATGTCTTAGAAGCGCTTGATGTTGCTGGGCGAGACATGATTGGCATTCTAGGTGGTGCTGGCGGTCTTGGCTTTCAACTACTTAGTATTTTGATGGTAATCATGGTTCTTTATCACATGATTATTTTCATGCTCGATGGCAATGGGCGAGTTATGGTGGATTTAACAAAGCTTGCAGTTACTTGGGTGTTTTTAGCGTCCATGCTAGCTGCTTGGACTTCTCCTGCAACAACAGGCGGTGTAATGAAAGATGTGTCCGTCGCAGGTTTTTTTCTTAATGCAATACCAAGCATTGCTAACAAATTCACAAAAAATACAAACGCCACTGAAGTCATTGTTGATAAGCATGTTGTAGCGATGGGCAATGCTTTTAAAGTGCTTTTAAAAGAGCAGCAATATGAACCAAAACCAGATGAGGGTTTGAGTTCTAAGATTCTTAATTACGGAAAGAATTGGGTTCAAGATAAGCTGCAATGGGCTTTTCTTGTTGAGGATGCCGTTGGTCTCATTATTTCGAGCGTCATTCTCATAGTGGCAGCAGGATTTATTCTGTGGTCGTTACTAACTTTTGTGTTTGTGCTGAATGCCGGACAAGTAATGCTATACATCGGCTTAGCACTTGGTCCGCTTTTGATACCTTTTCTACTTATACCTAGCTTATCTTTCCTTTTTAACGGTTGGATAAGGTTCATGATTTCTGCAGCACTATACAAAATCATTGCCGTATTAGTCGCTTTGCTGGCTCTAGGCACTATTGACCAGGTAGCTACCTATTCCTCAAACATGGCAACTAAAGACGAAAGTATTATTTTTCTCTCATTAATGGTGTTGTTCTTTGCAATGCTGGGTAAGCAGCTCATGGGCTTAGCTGACAACATGTCTTCCTCATTAGCAACTGGCGGTTCAAGTTCAGGTGGTGCAGGTGATTCAAGCAAATTGGTCATGTTTGCCAGTCGTATGAGTGGTGGCAAAAGTGGCAGTGCAAAAAGTGATGGCGCTAAATCAGACAAAACTAAACCAACAACAAAATAGGAACGAGAATCATGTTTAAGTTAAAACCATTTATTTTAGGTGTGGCGCTTGCGTTTGCCTTTAGCACCTCCATTACTTTCGCGGGCGGGGCAGCATCAGGCGGGGCGTCTGAAGTCACTCAGGTAATGAATAACGGCGAGCTGATCGCAGCCACATCAAAACAGGCTCAATTAGTCGCTGGCCAGATCCGTGATTACACAAGCCAAGTGAATCAATACGTCACGATGGTACAAAACCTTAAGAATCTTCCGGTGGCAGTTGTTGCAGCCACATTGAAGCCATACAAAGAAACATTGCGCGATTTGGGTGATCTTTATCGTGCGGTTGATGATGTGTATGTTGCTGGGGGTCAAGCTTATTCCACGTATGAGCGCCGTAAAGCTGAGATGGCGAACATGAATATGTCGTACGACCAGTACCTCAACATGGAAACATTGCTTGCCGCTTCCAAGGGTGGCCAATACAAAGTGCAGTACGAGAAAGATATTGCGGCCTTGAAAAAGCTGCAGGATAAAGCCACGACGCTTGCCGGCATGGATAGCCAAATCAATGCTGTATCGGGAAATGTTGAAGGCTTGCAGTTATTGGCGCAGCAAAACCAAATCATGGCCGGTGAATTGATGGAGTTGAATTCTCAATTACTCAAGAAATCAGCACAGGAAGCAGCTGACAAAGAATTGCAGATGAAGGTGCTTGAAAGGCAAATTAAGGAACAAACTGAGCTCAATGCGATGAAGGTCAAATCCAATCAAGCAACCATGAAGGCAATAAACAATGGAGGGAAATACAAAGTTGAGGAGAAACGAAAGAAACTCTTCGAGGGTTTGTAGAGTGTAAATTGATTTTGAATTTCTCAAATCAATTATTTTTGTATGGGCTAGGTATTGATATCAACCTATGGATGAAAATTAGTTGTAAGTAATGGAAATGATATTATCGAGTAATGAGAGAGTGCATCAGGAAGTCTTAAGGTTAATCATGAGCCAGGAATGATTCACTATTGTGAGGGAGCAGAAGAGCTATTTGGATGCTCTATAGATCAAATTGGCTTAAGTAGTAGTGATGGTCTGGAAAATTTTGTTATTGAAGCTGGCGCATTAAATAAGTCGTCCTGAAAATGTAGATCTTGTTAAATAGTTAAAAGTAAACCTCTCGTTAAACCAAATGAGAGGTTTTATTTTAAATTAATTTACGTACTTACATATATACGTATTTACGTAAATACGTATTGACAGGCGGATTGGTATCATTAAAATATTTTGCGCATTTACATATTTACGTAATTAAGGAAATCATGAAAATAATAGTGTTAGCAAGCCAAAAAGGCGGAGCCGGCAAAACAACGCTTTGCGGTCATTTAAGTGTTGAAGCGTCATTGGCAGGACATAAGGTTGCACTAATTGATACAGACCCCCAAGGAAGTTTGGCTGCCTGGTGGAATGAAAGGGAGTCAGAGTCTCCAGCTTTTATATCGTCATCAATACTTAAATTGCAAAACGACATAAAGCTAATTAAAAACGAAGGTTTTGAGTATTTGTTCATAGATACCCCGCCGGCAGTAACAGAAACCATAGAAACTGTAGTTGGGGTTGCTGACCTGGTAGTTATTCCAACTAGACCGAGCCCGCATGATCTTCGAGCAGTAGGAAAAACAGTGGATATCGTGAACGATTGCAATAAACGGATGGTTTTCGTTATTAATGGAGCAGCCAATCGAGCAAGAATCTCAACAGATGCGGCTATAGCTCTTTCACAGCATGGTGCAGTATGCCCAACGGTTATTTATCAAAGGACAGATTTTGCAAGTTCTATGATTGACGGTAGAACTGTTCAAGAAATGGACAAAGCTAGTAAGTCCGCGATAGAAGTGGGAGAATTGTGGAAATACGTAAATACGCATTTACGCAACGGGAAGCATAGACCATGAAAAAGACTGCATCATTAGGATCCGGACTAATTGCCACAAAAGGCGCTGCGGCTCCAAGTACAGAATCAACATACAAAGCTGTAACAAATCAAGGCAAGGATAAACGAATAGCAATTACAGTAAAACTGCTTGAGGGGCCATACCTTAAGATGAAGGCATACGGAGCAGCGAATCGAACGTCTAACCAAGATATTCTTGAGGAAGCATTGAATGAGTATCTTGAAAAGGCTGGCAATAATAATTAATAAAGCACAAAGGGGAGCGAGAATGTCCGAGGAAAATAAGTCGGTTGACGAGTTTGAAGATGCTAAAGATTCAATGGTTAGATGGCAGCAAAACGCCTTAGAAAGAAGAACGTCAGCTAATTCTCACTTTCTCACATACGCAGCAGCAATTCTTGCCTTACAAACTGCGGTTGTTATTGATAAAGATACTATAGTTATTGGTTGGCCAATTACTTTTATTGTTGGTGGTGCTTTTGCAATAGTTTCACTTGTTTTAGGAAGTTTAGTTGTTTTAATAAGATTGCGGGACGCCAGGCTTACTGCACGTATTGCTAGGTACAGGTTGTCAAAGAGAACTCCAGGTGAAATTCAAGATTTGCGAGAAAGCACTACTTGCCTAGGAAAGGCTACGAATGTAATTATTCCGTTCCAAGTAGTTTCATTTTCTGTGAGCGCCATACTTTTCTGTATTTGGGTGGTTGGATCACACTGGTCGAAATTTTGATAAATAGTAACTGTACTTGGTGCAGTTTGATAAATGCTGTGTAAGAAAGAAAAACAATGGCAAACAATGGAAAAGATTATGAGTTCTTTGTAGCAAAAATGCAGCAAGCGTTGATCAATGCTGATGAATACGCATCACAAAAGAATATCCAAATTGAAGTAAATAAAAAAATATTTGATAACTGTGGAATCGAAAGGCAGTTTGATATTTATTGGGAATATGAGCTTGGTGGTTTAACTTACAAAACCGTAATCGAGTGTAAAGACTATGCTTCAAGCGTAACTGTGGAAAAAATTGATTCACTCATTGGTAAAGTGAAAGATATTCCTGATTTAAAAGCAGTATTTGCAACAAAAATGGGATACCAATCTGGCGCAAAAATTAAAGCTGAACAAAACAAAATTGAACTGTTAGTTGTTAGAGAGCAAAACAACGAAGACTGGACAGATGCCGACGGAACGCCATTAATTAAGGTAATAAATGTAAAAATGCATGCATTTATGCCAGCAAATATTGAAAAATTTATTCCAGTATTTGATGTGGAATGGATTAAAGAGAATACAAATATAGATATTAATAAGCCTTTAAATATTTCTGCATTAAATACAGAAATTATTATTGAAGATATTCAAAAGTCAGAAACATATTCATATCGCGATATGGCAAGTAAATTATCGAGCATAGGCGAGTCAGCAATAGGTCGTTTTGAAAAAGTAGAGGTTTTTGAAAATGCATTTATTCACTACAAAGAATTAAAACTTAAATTAAATTCATACAAAGTTGAATACACTCTAAGTGAGCCTGTGCAAAGTTCATTTGAGATTGATTTTTCAAAAGAGTTAATTGGTGTAGTTGAATATTTGCAAAGAGGAACAAAAAAAACAATATTTAAAAATGGAGTTATTAAGTAAATCAACCCCAAGTCGGCACATAGTAACTATCACGTCTAGACGTACCCATCACCTTAAACGCACCAAGCTCTACCAAAGCCTCAATATCTCTCAATGCCGTATCAGTTGAACATTTAGCCAGTGAAGCCCACTTACCCGTAGTTAATTTACCCTCAAAGCCGTGCATCAGCATATTCATCACCTGCATTTGACGTGGGTTAAGGCTTCCGCCTTTGGCACGCTGGCTTAATGCGGCAAGGTATAACGTACCTTTGATTTCCTCATTTGCAGACAGCACGGCGCGAAGCAAGCAGCCTAAATACCACTCAAGCCATGCCGTAGCATCAAGGTCACTCTTTTGTGCGTTCTCAAGCGCTTTGTAGTAGTCGTCGCGCTCTTTCATCATTTGAGCTGACAGGCTATAAAAACGCTGAGACGAATCATCAGCTCGCGATAGCGTTAAATCACACACAGCACGACCTGTACGACCATTTCCATCCTCGAAAGGGTGTAGGGTCACAAACCATAAATGAGCAAGCCCAGACTTCAAAACTGGATCGCAATCTGGTGCCGAATTAAGCCAAGCTAGGAATTCTCCCATTTGTTCACTTAGAACATCAGCTGGAGGTGCTTCGTAATGTACTTTCTCACGCCCTATGCCGCCTGATACCACTTGCATTGGGCCATCTGCATCTGAACGATATGTTGCAACATTGATTTTGTTCATGCCACTATAGCCGGTTGGAAATAGGGCAGCATGCCAGCCAAATAATCGGGCTTCAGTTAAGGGTTCTTGATATTTTTGGGTGGCATCAAGCACCATCTCGACAACGCCATCGGTGTTCTTATCGGATTTAACTGGGTTACTGACACTCACCCCTAACCGACGTGCGATTGATGACCTGACGGCTTCAGGATTCAGCTTCTCGCCCTCTATCTCGCTGGATTTAACTATCTCACTGGTGAGAGTTTTTAAGCTGGCTTGCTCTGACAATGTGAAACCAAGAGCCTGCATTGAACCAAGCAAGCGCCCACGCTCAACATTCACTTGAGAAAGTAGAGTTGAAAGCCTGGCCGAATCAAATGTCCAATGCGGCCATCCGGATTGCTGCCAAACGTATTTTTTATAATCACCGCTATTCATGCGGTAATAATTGCATTAAATCACCGCAAGGTCAA
>Ga0066414_1000144_pt1 | contig 12016 bp, 7 predicted proteins | sample LakWasMet20_HOW5_2_FD_59541 | JGI IMG/M metagenome (GOLD analysis project Ga0066414, IMG submission 59541) | Freshwater sediment methanotrophic microbial communities from Lake Washington under simulated oxygen tension - Sediment Metagenome 20_HOW5 | ecosystem: Environmental > Aquatic > Freshwater...
AAAACCTATTAAAAACATTATTCCTGCATGGATTGACCAATGAAGATCGAGTATGGGTGATTTTAATAACGCTATATTCAAAAAATAGAGAAAAACAATGCCTGCAATAAAAGAAAAAACGAGCATTTTCATAGCTCAATCTCTGTAATGTAATAACACATATTCTATGAATTAAACAGGTTAATCGAAATATCAGTCTGTATTTGTTAAAATGGGTTTAAGCGTTTGTTAGCCATCGTTTACCAGCCAATAAGGAAACGGCTTTTATGAGGGAGAGCCCATTTAAAAAAGACCGCGATAGCCAAGCTTAATGCGATAACTAACAGTACAGTAATCATGAAGACTAAAGCGTCTGGAAGAAAGTTCAAGCGCTTAAAAATAGACAAATAATCAAAGAAATAAATAATCCATGGATGTATGAAATAAATTGCAAAACTAGCGGATGCCATATATTTCAAAAAATGAATATTTTTATTTTCAAATTTATTCAATAGAGACAACAGAAAAAAACACATCAATATTTTTTGCAAAAGCATCATATCTACCCCACGATAGGAAAATAGTTCTTCCTTATGGAAATTTCCGTGCTTATTGTAGATTAAAATTTGTGCCATAGACATCGCAACAACACAGCCCCCTAAAATAAAACTCCTTCCTTCCAACAATTTAAATACCCACTCTTTTTTTATAGAGCACATAATTCCCAGCATATACACAGGAAGAAAATAAATCACAGAGTGTATGGGTGATAAATTATGAGAAGGTCGATGACTGATGACAGAGAAACAGAGTAAAACAATAAACAGTGCTGTCTGAGCAGTCATCGGCAGCCGTATCTGTTTAATGAATAAAGGGGAAAGCGCAAACATAATCATAATGAACGGCACGTACCAATAAGCATCTAAAATACTTCCTGTCCACAAGTACTTGGCGCACAGCCGGACATAGTCTTGCCAATGATATAAAGGCTCTCCAATAAAAACCTCTGCGTAGGGAGGGCGTTCCAAATAAAACACGAAGCACATAACGCCGGCAAGGGAGAGAACAATATACGGCAGCAACACATATTTTGCTTTCTTCAGCATAAAACGCCAATACTGGAATTTACAATAATAAACATGATGAAAAAAGAAGCCGGAAATAAAAACAAATAACGTGGTTCCGCCGCTGACTAAGTTGGCAAACACTTTTTCATAAAATGACTCCATCGAAAAATATACATAGAGTCTGCTCAGTAAATATAAGTTATTGAATAAGAATAATTATTAAGTGTTATTTGCTATAATTGATGCACGAAAACCCCGCCCTTACCGTCAAAAACCGTGCAGCGATGATTCGAACCACCAGCGCAAAGCAACTGACAATAGCCGAATTTGACTGGCCCTTTGAGACGGCCTTGGATAAAAACAATCGTTGGGTCAAGCTCAGTGAATGCATCCCGTGGGACGAACTGGCGGAAAGCTATTATCAAGGCTTGCCGTCTGACAGAGGTCGGCCTCTGAAAAACGCGCGCTTGGTGATCGGCGCCGTGATCATCAAACACAAGCTATGTCTTTCCGACATGGAAACCGTGCTACAGATCCAGGAAAACCCGTACCTGCAATACTTCGTCGGGCTGCCGGGTTATCAGGCAACGGCACCGTTTGCCCCATCGTTATTGGTCGAAATCCGCAAACGCATGGGCGAGGCCGTGTTCGAAGGCTTCCATCGCGCCATTATCGAGGAGCATGAGAGCAAAAAGCCGATCAAGCCTGACTCGCAAGGACCGTCTGAGACGGCCAGGCGTTCCGAGCCTGACGCCGGCCCTACCGAGGAAAAGCCCGGTGATTCCCCCGCGGCGACCTCTGCGCAAACGGAGCCAGAAGCCATGCAAGACAAGCCTCGCGGCCAATTGATTTTAGATGCCACCGTCGTCGAACAAGCCATCCGTTTTCCCACCGATTTGAGTTTGTTGAACGAAGCACGTGAATTCAGTGAACAAATCATCGACACCCTGTGTGTCAAACTGAAGGTTGACAATAAACCCAGAACCTATCGCCGGAAGGCGCGTTCCGCCTATCTGGCCATCGCCAAACAAAAGCGTCCTGGTCGGAAAACGTTGCGCCGGGGCGTCAAACAGCAATTGCAGTATCTGCGCCGCAACCTGGGCCATATCGAACAGCTGTTGGCGCCGATTCCGGAAGGCACGCCCCTGCCGTTGCCCTACGGGTTGCTGTATCGCTACTGGGTGATCCAGCACCTGTACCAGCAGCAATCGGAGATGTACGGCAACAAGACCCACCGCTGCGATCACCGTATCGTTAGCATCAGCCAGCCCTATGTGCGACCGATGGTGCGGGGTAAACAGGACAAGCCGGTCGAGTTTGGTGCCAAGCTCAGCGTCAGTTTAACCGGCGAGGGCTTGGCCCATGTCGATCACCTGCGTTGGGATGCCTTTCATGAAGGCTTGGACTTGGCTACACAGGTTGAAGCTTACCGGGAGCGATACGGCCACTATCCGGAACGGGTGATCGCCGATCCGCTCTATGGCACGCGCGCCAACCGCAACTACTTGAAGGAGCGCGGCATCCACTTCGCCGGCAAGCCGCTCGGCCGCCCCAAGCAAGTGACCGACGCCAATCGCGAACAGCTCAAGCAAGCCAAGGCGCAACGCCGGCAAGACTATTTGCAACGCATTCCCATCGAGGGCAAATTCGGCCAGGGCAAAAAGGGTTACCGGCTCAACGACATCCGGGCCAAGCGTGCCAACACGGCATTCGCCTGGATCAACGCCATCTTCCTGGTCATGAATCTGCTGGTCCTGCAAAGGATCTTTTTTGGCCTCAGTCAATGCGGCCTTGCGGGTTTGATCAAGGCAGTGGCACAGGCCTGGAAACAAAGGGTTTTAACCCAGCGCGCTCAGCTCCACTCAGTCGTTCGGCTTGTACAGGCCCATGGCTGATTTACTGAGCAAACTCTACATAAGAATGACCGGAAACAATAAACAATATTGCAAGTCCTCTAAAATAATCAAATGAGTTTACGTGCATGCTTTGGTTTTACTTCAACTCTTCAAAGGTGGTGACTAATAGGCCCGATGCCATCAGCGCGTCGAGTTCGGCCTCGATCTCGGCAACCAGCAGTTCGAGATGATTCAGCTTGATTTCAGTGCTCGATCGCGACGAGTCCAGCAACTCCAAAAGGCCGGTTTTTCCTAAGCGATAGGCATCCTCCGCCATTTGTTTCAGTGTGGGTAAGGGAGAAACCACCTCGCGATCGAATTCGGTCAGTGTTGCCCGGCGCCGCGACAACACCTCTACCGCGCGTTCAAGTTCCCGCCGTGTCGTGGCCAACAGTAACTCCCGCTTCAGCACAGCAGCATGCTTTTCGGCCGACGCTCGCGCCATGCCGCCCTGACCACGATCGAATAGCGGCAAATCCACGGACACGCCGACGTACGTGGTATTTCCGTAAGGCTGATCGGTAAAAGCCGTGCCCAGCAGCAGCGAAGGGACCGGCCACCGTTCACGACGCGCACGTTCAAGTCCGGAATCGGCGGCAACGGTTTCCCGGCGCGCATTTTCAAGCTCAGGGTTATGATGTTCTGCCTGCAACCATAAGGTTTTGATATCAGCCGACACGCCAATAGGCGTCAAGACGCCTTCGGCTTGCGGCTTCCAGTCCGGAAATCCCAATAGCACACCGAGTTCACCCGTAACGCCGGCATTGTCGGTATGCGCATTTTTCAAGCGCGCTTTCAGGCTCTGAAGCTCCTGCGTGATGCGCATGACATCGTAACGGCTGGCGGTTCCGGCATTTTCCTTGCCGGTGATAATCTTTTGTAATCGCTCCAATTCCCGATTAGCCTCTTCCAGCACAGCCACCCGTTGTTGTCCCGCCAACAATTGTGTGAACAATCGCCAGGATTCGCGGATCAGACGGTTGTATTGCGTTTCGACGTCGGCTTCGGCGACTTCGACACGCCGCTGTGCCGCATCCTTGCGCGCGCCGCGTTGACCGGCCAGCAACAGCGGCACTTCCACGGTGACATTCTGTTGCGAAGGTCCATCGAACTGGGTGTTTCTGCGGCCGCCGGCCTGATCGAATCGGCCGTAGCTGACTTTGGGATTAGGCAGCACGTCCGCAGCCGCAACGTCCGCTTGCGCCACCTCGATTTGACTGTGCGCAACGGCGTAACGCGGACTTTTTTCCCTAACGATCCGCAACAAATCTCGAATCGATACCGCATTGGGCAAATCCGGGTTTTCCGCCCGCGCTTCCAAGCAGGCGAGTGGATTATTCAACAGCAGCAGCATAACGATTGCGCCCAGATTTGCGTTCACGCGGCTTGTTTCCTTTTTCAAAATAGGCTTGTTCATGCTTGCGTTTCCGATAATTCGTCGGCCTCTTCAGGCGTCAACATCTGTTTCGAGGTCACCAGGGTGTAGATAACCGGCAATACGAACATGGCCACCAGAAAGGTGGTTAACATGCCGCCGACGATCACCACCGCGAACGGGCGTTGCGTTTCACTGCCGATGCTGGTGGACAGCGCCATCGGCAACAATCCCAGCAACGCCAGCAAGGAAGCCATCAATACCGGACGTAGACGCTGCGCCGACCCTTCCCTGACGGCGGCAAATAGTTCAACACCATCGCGACGCATGGACTCCGTCGCGCTGACCACTAGCAAACCCATTAAACAAACCTGCCCCAGTAAGGCAATAAAGCCGATTGCGGCGCTGACCGAGAGCGGAATGCCGGTCAGCAGTAACGCAAACACGCCCCCGGTCATCGCAAACGGGGTGGCGATCAATATCGCCGCCGCACTGCGGGCCGATTGCAGGGCACTGTACAGTAAGCCCAGAACGATCAACACCGCGATCGGCACCACTACGCCCAATCGAGCCATGGCCCGCTGCTGGTTTTCAAACTCGCCGCCCCAAACCAAAAAATGGCCTTCGGGTACGGTGATCTTTTTCGTCACCAAGTCCATGGTTTCATGCACCACCGAGCCCAAGTCGCGGCCATCAACATTGAATTTGATGGCCATATAGCGGCTGTTGGCTTCACGTTCGATCGAGGTGCGCCCTTGAGCAATATCGATAACGGCCAGATCGCGCAAGGGTAGGTAAGCAGCCGAGGGGCTGACCACATTCAGATTGCCGATCTTTTCGATGTCGCCGCGTTCGTTTGCCGGGAGTATCAAACGAATTGGCACCGGCCGCCCGGCCTGCCACAATTCCGAAACCACCTTGCCGGCCATGCCGATTTCAATGGTGTCTTGTACGCTATCGATATCGAGACCGTTGCGGGCAAGGGCCGAGCGATCCAGTTTGAGCTGTAGCTGTGGCACTCGGGACTCACGATAAAGGTCCAAATCGATCACGCCGGCAACCTCGGCCAGCACCGCTTTGATCTGTTCCAGCGTATCGCGCATGACGTCGAGATCGGGGCCGTAAATTTTCAGTACCACCTTGCCGCGTACGCCGCTGACCGCTTCCTCGACGTTGTCTTTGATCGGCTGCGAAAAGTTAAAGCGTACGCCCGGTATTTCTTCCAGCGAGGTGCGCATGGCGTCCACCAACCTTTCTTTGTGCCAGCCCGGACGCCAATGTTCATGATGTTTCAGGTGGACGAAGGTTTCACTCATATTGACGCCTTCGTTATCGGTACCGTCTTCGGAGCGGCCCTGTTGGCTTAAAATACCCTGGACTTCGGGGTATTGCAGCAGACGGCCGCGCATATCCGATAAAATTTCCTGGCCTTTATCCAGCGAAATACTCGACGGCATCTCGACGAAAACATGAATGTCGCCTTCATCCAGTTCCGGCAAAAATTCGGTGCCCAACTGGCTGCCGCAGACGGCTCCGGTCAACAGCAAACCGCCTGCCGCCGCCAGCGTAACAGCGCGTAACCGCAACGCCCGCCCCAACAGTCCCGAATACCCTTCCCTTAATCGCAGCAGAAATTTGGGCTCTTCTATCAAGGCATGTTGGGGCCGAATAAAGGCGGCGCACAGCGCAGGAACCAGAAACAAGGCAAAGACCAGACCGCCGGATAAGGCAAAGCTGTAGGTCATCGCCAGCGGGCGAAATATCCGCCCCTCAACCCGCTCCAGGGTAAACACCGGAATTAAGGCGGCAATGATGATCAACATCGCAAAAAAGGCCGGCTTGGCGACATCGAATGCCGCATCGGCAATCAAGTGCAGCATTTCCCGACGCGTCTGCGGTTTGCGGTGCGAAGCCTGATGAATAACGTTTTCGATTAACACTACCGCGCCATCCAGAATGATCCCAAAGTCGATCGCGCCCATAGATATCAGATTGGCTGGCATCCCTAATTGGTAAAGGCCCAAAAAAGCAACCAATAGCGACAAGGGGATTACGGTAGCGACAATCAGCGACCCGCGAATGCTGCGCAAAAACAACCAGACCACGCCAACGACCAACGCAAAACCATGCAGCAAGTTGTCAAAAACGGTATGCAGGGTGCTGCTTACCAGATCGGCCCGGTCAAGAAACGGCACGATGTGCATGCCGGCCGGCAGGATACGCGCATTCAACTCTTCCACTGTGCCGTGCAAGGCATCGAGCACCCGCGAAGGATTCTGGCCGCGTCGTAACAGGGCGATGCCTTCAACCACCTCTTTCTGTTCGTCCAGCCCCACTGTTCCCCGACGCGGCGTATAGGCTTGCACCAAGCGGGCAACATCACCCACGGTGACCGGCGTTCCATCGCGGTTTTTTAATACGATTTTCTTTATGTCGTCCGGCGAGAGCAAATTGCCTACGCCGCGCACCACCATCTCTTGATCGCCGTAACTGAGGAAGCCCGCGCCGACATTGCGATTAGATTTTTCGATGGCGGCACCCACTTCTTCCAATGTCAAGCCCAGCGCTTCAATGCGGGTTGGGTCGATTTCGATGTGGATTTCCTTGTAATAGCCGCCGAAGGTCAGCACATCCGCGACACCGGGTATCTGGCGCAGTTTGCGCGAGACGTTCCATTCCATTTCTGAACGCAGTTCGTATAAGGAATGGCGGTCGCTCATCAGGGTAAATTTATAAATTTCTCCCAGTGGGGTGTAATCGGGGGCCAAAACCGGCGTTACCGCTTCCGGCAATTCCGCCCCGGCGATACGCTGGGAAATTTCCGTCCGGGAATGAAAACTGTCGATATGATCTTCAAAAGTCACCGTGATCAAGGACAAGCCGAACAGACTCTGGCTACGCATTTGAATCATATCCGGCGTGCCATTCAATACGCGTTCCAAGGGCACTGTCACTTGCCGCTCGACTTCTTCCGGGGCATAACCCGGCATCAGACTGATCACCGTGACCTGGGTATTGGTCACATCCGGGTAAGCCTCGATAGGCGTTTCCAGAAAAGCATGGATGCCAAAAATGGCAATCACCAAAGCGGTTGAAATAACGGCAAGACGTCTATGGACACAGTGTTCAATCAGTGTTCGCAACATGGCGACCGCCCCCTACAGCAACATGGAGGCTTGGGAATCGAGCAACAAAGCGCCCGCAGTGACCACCCGCCCGCCTTCGCCCAGACCTTCAAGGACCGGCACAAAACCATCGCGCGCCTGGCCTAGCACAACCTGGCGCGGCTCGAACAGTCCTTCGGCCGTTTCCACATAAACCACGGTTTGTTTTTTGTTTTTGATCAGCACCGCGGTAGTCGGCAATACGATCCGGCGCGGCCCCGAGGCTTCTATCGACGCTCTGGCAAACATACCGGGCTTCAGATTCAAAGGCGTATCGTCCAGTTCGATATAAACCGCGCCACGGCGCAGATCGGCTTGCATGGCCGCACTGACGGAGGCAACGCGGCCGGATACCGGTTCAGATAATGCGTTGATTTGTAGGACAGCCTTGGCGCCCCGTTCGATCAACGCCAAATCGTTGTCGAAAACATCCGCCACGATTCGCAGCGCTCCGGGTTCGCCCAATTCAAACAGCGCCGCACCCGCTTCCACGGCGGCGCCGATCGCGGCGTTGACGCGCAACACCACGCCGGCTATCGGCGCGCGCAACACGATAGACTGATTCCCGCCTTCGCCCAGCAATCGAACCGCCTGCATACTGCGCTGGTAATCCGCGCGCGCTTGCCGGAGTTGAATGTCCGCTTCGACTCTTTCAACTTCCAGGCCGACACCGCTTTTCTGCATCAGGATTTGGCGCTTAGCGCGGTCTTCCGCGCGTTGCCATTCAGCCTTTGCCCGCGCGACGTCCGCGCGCATTTGCGCCGCCTCGGCGCTTTCCAGGATTGCCAGCGGGGCGCCGGCTTTGATGCGGTCACCGACTTGGACGTTAATTTTGCCGAGACGGCCCGCAACGACAGCGCCCACCGTCGATAACGCCTTGGCGCGAAACTCTACCCGAGCCGGCGCTTGCACCGTGGCGGTGAAGGTTTGCGGGTTCACCTCCGTCACCGTGATATAAGGACGCGATTGCCTTGGAATCGAAACGCCGTTCCGCGTCGGGACCGCTTGCGAATTGATCGGCTCCGCCGCCGCGTTCTCAGTCGGCGCATTGGCAGAACGTTCGTGCGCGCTTTTTTCGTTGTCCGAGTCGTTGCCGGCACAGGCGGTGAATAAAAAAATGGCGGGAATGAAAAATAGCCGGTGATGGGGCATAGTGGGTAAGTTCTATCTTAAAAGTTGAAAATAAGGCAGCAGCAGATCTTCCATGCTGTAAAGCCCATTATTTTTGTCCTGAATATGTTTCGCGGCGAACAACGCGCCATTGCCGAACGCTTCCCGCGCGATGGATTCATGCTTGAGACGGACCGTCTGGTGCGGAAAGCCGAACAGGATTTCGTGAACGCCGATAATGCCGCCGGCCCTGATCGTTTTTATGGTTTCTTCGGGCACATCCAAACACTGGGCAATTTTTTTTGCCGTTCCTGAAGTCTCGGGTTTGTTTTTAAAATGCTCCTCGATCACTTCAATGTCGGTGTAGGGCGCGATATTTTTTAGAATTTTGGCGGCAATGATCAAAAAATTGATGCCAATGGTGATGTTCGGCGACCATAAAATTTTTGTGTCGATCGATAATGCCTTCAGGTGGCGGATGGCTTCGCTCGGATAAGAAGAAATCGCGCTGACGATCGCGATACCGCGCTTCCTGGCTTCATCGCCGTAATAGTCGATCCCGTCGCGCGAAGAAAAATCAATGATCACGTCGACCGGAAAGCGGTCGAGCAAACGGGCGGCGGTAAATTCGTTTTTTGAGTAGATCAGGCCCGGTTCATCGGACGCCACACCGAGAAACTCAGGGACAGAGCGATATTCGAGCAATTTGGTTTTACGAATCACCCATTGCAAGTTGGCTTCTTTACTTTCAAGCAAAACCGATGCAACCGCTTTGCCGGTTTTGCCGAATCCCATTAATCCTACCTTCATGCCTGTTCCTGCCGATAACGTTGAAATTTCTGATGCCTGCTGCGAAACCTGGCATTAAGCCAGCATCAAGCCGAAGCGAACCATCAATAAACAAGATGATCATAGTCAATCAAAAATCATGCCAAATTCGAATAATGTTGTCGCTAACACCGGTGAATGGATTGCAATACTATGATTTAAAAATAAAAAAGTTGATGAACAAGGGCGGGAGTAGCCATCTTTCTTGGCGGTTATCAATCCATTAGCAAAACCCATTGTGTTGTAATAAACTACAGCGTAGTAGTAAATTACATCACTTCATCTTTATGCGGATTTCGACCCGACTTACCCTATCCTTGATGTCTATTGCCTTGATGATATTCATCGGTTATGGGCTTTTTCATCTTTCGCTCGAACGAAGGGATTTAACCCAATCAATCAGTTTGCAAACCCGGCTGTTAGGAAAAAGCCTGCAAATTGCAATTGAAAACGCGATGCGGGACAAGCAGTTGGCGGATATTGAAGAACTTTTGCGAGGACTTGAGCAAATCGAACCTGAACTGAAAATTCGCGTGTACGATAGGCAAGGAAAGGCATTCCCGGATGCTATCGGCAACGCTTACGCGAGCGATTTCCAGGAAAGACTGCATGTGGCTTTGAAAGACGATGAAGACGATCAGTTTTTTTATCCAGCGGCAGATCCCGAATACATTACACTGCTGCTGCCGTTACAAACCTCTCAAGGAAAAAGGCTGGGCATTTTGGTATTTGTGCGCGATCTGCATGAAATGCGCCGCGATCTTGAAGTGACCCGCCGTAACCTAGCGGTTTCCACGATGGTTTTTATTTTGCTTGCCGCCCCGCTGTGCACTCTGACTTGTTTGATCTACGTCGGCTGGCCCTTGCAAAGGCTGACGGATGGCATGAAACAAATATGCGACGGAAATTTCTCCCCGCTCCCGCTGCTCAAAAATCAGGATGAAATTGGCGTTCTGTTGCATACGTTCAACACTATGGCGGCGGAATTGGCCAACGCCCGGCAAAAACTTAAAGAGGAAGCGCAATCGCGCCGTCTGCTCCAGGCTGCACTGCAAGAAGCGGACAAATTGATTACCATTGGACAGTTGTCCGCCGGATTGGCGCATGAAATCGGCTCGCCGTTACAGATTTTGCAAGGCCGGGGCGAGCAGTTATTGCTGTGCGCGGATCAACCCCAGGAAGTCATGCGTCATGCGCGGATACTGGCTTCCCAAACAGAACGCATTACCCGCATCGTTCAACAACTGCTGGAATTCACGCGACGACGGCCGCCGCATTTTGCTCGTATCGATCTCTGCGAATTCGTGCAGGCCGTGTTCAATCTACTGGAATACGAAGCGCATAAAAAACAGGTCGAATTAAGCCTTGAAGCCGCGAATGACCTACCGCTGATTGATGCAGATAGCGACGGCATTCAGCAAATTGTGTTGAACCTGATGACCAATGCCTTATCCGCAACCGCTGCGGGAGGACGCATTAAAGTGACGATTGAACCGTATCAAGCCGGCCCAAATCCTGCTCACGGCAAGGTGGTCAAAGCGGTACAACTAATGGTTCAAGACAACGGCTGCGGCATGCCTGAAGAAACATTGGAACACCTGTTTGATCCGTTTTTTACGACACGTCACGAACAAGGAGGGGTCGGGCTTGGGCTTGCTGTGGTGCGCAGTCTCGTTACCGCCCATCACGGCAGCATCAAGGCTGATAGTACGTTAGGATTCGGCAGCGTCATCACCGTCATTTTACCTGTGGAGAAAGCAGATTATGTCGTTGGCTAATCAAGAAATACAAAAAAGTAAGCGCTTGCTGGTCATCGATGACGATAACGGTGTTGTCGAGTATTTGACGGAAATGCTCGCTGCTAAGGGCTATAGGGCGAGCGGTGAAACCGATCCCCAATGTGCGTTGAGGCGCTTGGAAACCGAACATTTCGACCTCGTCATCAGTGATGTAGAAATGCCTGGCATGCGTGGTCTGGATTTGATGACGGCTATTCATGCGCGGAAGCCGGGGCAGTTGATTTTATTGATCACGGCCTTCGGCAGTATCGACCTCGGCGTGCGCAGCTTACAGGCGGGAGCCTGCGGTTTTATCACCAAGCCGTTTTCTCGGAACGATTTGCTGACTGCCATTGAACGCGCCTTTCGGGATCGGCAAATGCATCGAGAGATTGTCCGGGTGGCCACGGACGCTCAAGATTTCATCCCGCGCACCTTGGTTGCAGAAAGTCCCAAAATGCAAAAAATCCTGCAACTTGCTTCTCGGGCGGCGCAGATCAATTCACCGGTACTGCTGACCGGTGAAAGCGGCGTCGGCAAGGGCGCTTTAGCGCGCTTCATTCATGAGCATAGCCCGCGCGCCAACGGCCCGTTTCTACAAATCAACTGTGCTGCCTTGCCGTTTACTTTAGTGGAAAGCGAATTGTTCGGCGTGCGTAAAGGTGCTTATACCGATGCCCGCGAACACCGCCCAGGGTTGTTCGTCGAGGCCGAAGGCGGTACTTTATTTCTGGACGAAATTGCGGAAATGCCGTTGGCGATTCAACCTAAACTGTTACAGGCGCTGGAAACAGGCAAGGTAAGACCCGTAGGCGCCGGC
>Ga0066414_1000153_pt1 | contig 11613 bp, 7 predicted proteins | sample LakWasMet20_HOW5_2_FD_59541 | JGI IMG/M metagenome (GOLD analysis project Ga0066414, IMG submission 59541) | Freshwater sediment methanotrophic microbial communities from Lake Washington under simulated oxygen tension - Sediment Metagenome 20_HOW5 | ecosystem: Environmental > Aquatic > Freshwater...
TGGAAACAAAGATTGCATTTCCACTTGGGCGTCTTTACCGAAAGCCAACTCCAAAGCTTCGTTTTTGCTGTAAAAAATGGTCGCAAACCCAGGAGACAGAAAGCTGAGTAATAGCAAGCCGGCTAAAAACAAGATTTTCTTATTCATCTTTTTGGTCGCTTTTTTCATGCGGTGGCCTTGGCAGTGTTGAAAAAAATATTAATTTGCATCATTTTAACAAAATGCGTGGTTTTAAGTGGCTATGTTAATCAATTAAATACCTAATAACATTCGCGCTTTTTAGTTTAGATGCGCAAAGTGAATGAACTCACCCTAAGCGCATTGATAAACTCCTGCGCAAAATAACTACCATTAAGGTTTGATTTTATAGCCATCGGTTAATGTTTTTAAAAACGCCACCAGATCATCAACTTCAGTTGCACTTAAAACCATTTCACCCAGCTCGGTATAATTAACATTCATTTTTTCTTCCGGCACTGGCCAGCAATGGTTTTTAAGCGCATCTGCTTCGGTGACAAACTGGTTTTTACAAACCGGCACCGTATCTCTGGTACTGTAAAACTGTACCACGCCTTTTAGCGTTTTAAAGTAACCATTATGCGTATAAGGCGCGGTTTTGGCGATATTTCGTAAACTGGGCACTTTAAATTTACCCATTTCAGCGGGATCATTTAACACTTTGCCCAAACCCTGATCCACAAATGCCTGCCCTTCAGAATTAAACTCTGCGGCCATCTCATAAAATGGATTTTCAGGATTTTTTGGTACACCTAAATTATCGTAACTAAAATCGGTAAATAATGGCGGCGTGCCATCTTTGGCTGGTCTGCTGGGATGACAGGCAGCGCAATTGCCTTTGCCAGGATTTTCAAATAACTTGTGCCCGCGCTTTTCCTGCTCTGTAAACTTTACTTTGCCAGCCAAAACATAATCATATTTGGAATCAAAGCGTTTGAACACGGGTGATCGTTCAAAAGAGCTAATAGCATCAGCCACGGCATTGAAAGCTTTGCTGTTATTATCCAACACCTTCGCGCCATAAACCTTTTTAAACAAACTGGCATAATCGGCTAAACGAACTTTGCTGATTACGCTTGCCACATCCGGGTTAGCCATTTCAATCGGATTTAAGAACGGCCCCTTGGCTTGATCAGCTAGAGTTGCCGCTCGCCCATCCAAAAACAGGCCGCCTGTATACAATCCTTCTACACGATTAAAACCAAAAGCTGGGCTAAAGGCAGCGTAACTAAGCATCGGCGCGTTACGTGATCCTTTAAGTTCCGGCGATGCGCCATGCGATGTGGCTTGGCTGCCATCTGGATCAACAAATGCCCGACTGGGGTCATGGCAACTGGCACAGGCCTGGCCTGGCGGTGTGGATAAATTGCTGTCAAAAAACAGTTGCTGGCCTAATTGGGCTTTTAAACCAAGTTTGCTAGTACCGGCCAACACGGGAACCTGAGCATGAGTATTTGCGTTACAAATGAACAGTAGAGTTGCCAATATAGACAGACTAAGCTTACCCGCCCTTTGGACATGACAATACAGTGGACTTGGCAATTTTATAGACACAATGACAACCTCAAAAACTATTGTAGAGATAGGTTGGGTATAAAAAGCATACCCAACCCATTATGATTCTGTGTTAAAAAATGAAACCAAAACCTAAGTTAAAATCATCAGCCAACGGACCTTGCTTAGCCACAAAATTACGATAATCAGCTTTTAACACCACGTTTGGAATTGGCTTGTATTGCAGACCAACCTGAAAGATTTGCCAATCTTTAGTTGGATCAGCGGCAAAACCTTGTGGCGCTTTAGCAACGGTATTTAAACGCTCATAACGGAAGAATGGTGCGAGATATTGTGTGGTGTCCGGCAACAGCAATGGCAATACATCGTAGCCCGCTTCCGCGTAGTAACCGAAGTTTTGCGAGCCAATCACTTCACCATTGGACGCGCTCACTAAGTCAGCATTACCGATATGGCCCCAGGAACCCAAAGCGCGTAATTCCAAGCCACGGTATTTCCACTGCACATGGCCTTCGTATAATTGCGTAAACACATTGGCCTTTCTGCCAGCGAAGGTTTGATTTTGTCCGGAATTGCCCACGTAAGCGGAACCCCCAACAGTTAAGCCGGGAATAAAGTTAGGGTCGTAATCCAATCTGGCCACATAACCAAAGTTTTCCGATCTGGCATTGCTACCTCCACCACGCGCTTCCTTAATGCCATCAGACGAAAATCCCTTGGCATCCAAGCCATTAACTACATAAGCGGTATAAGTTAAATTAGGGGTTATGGCACCAAACAAACCTACCCCCACTTCCCGCCAGGTACTTGGTATAATGCGCTGCTCCACCATTGGTCGCTGGTTACCAAAGTAAAATAGTGGCTCATGAATGCGGTTGATAAAGCCCATCGGCATTAACACCAAACCAGCTCTGGCATTGGCATAGGAATTCATAAAAAAGTCTAAAGAAGCAAACTCAACCGACACCTCACCTTTTTCTTCCGCACCTTCGCCAGTAGAGCCATGTTCAAACTCGATTTCACTATTGAATAAAATCTTGTCTGTAAATTTATAACCCAGATACATAACCATTCTTTCCATATCAGCCGTGTCATGGCTATCGCCTTTATCACCGACTTTGGCCTGATAGCTACCTTCACCGTAACCACCAATTGATAAGCCTTTGCCAGCCGCATAAACCTTAGACGCCGCCGGCCCCATACCATAAGCGCTTTTGTATTTAGCTTCTTCGGGTATGGACAGATTGGTACGCAGTTTTTCCACTTCCTGGCTGAGTACGTCAGTTTTGCGTTCCAGTTTTTTGACATCGGCATTGGCGACTGCTGGAGAATTGGCCGGTGCGGCAGCTTTTTCTGCTGTCGTGTTTGGCGTAGCTGCGGTTGTAGTTGGAGAAGTTGCTTCGGCAGCTTTTAATTTAGCTTGCATGGCATCAAGCTGCTTTTGCTGTGCCTGGATGATTTTCCACATATCATCCATGGTTTGAGGTTTATCGAGTGCAAATACCGGCGATGCAAACAGCAGCGACGACAGTAAAGTTAGCTTGAAAGGCTGTTTAGAAATCTGCATAAGTTAGTTTCCTCTACAAAATGAATTTTTTTAGAGGATAACATAGTCTTTTCTAAATGCAAATCATTATCATTTGTGACTTTTGTGGATTTATTTTTATCATAAAAAAACCGCCCAGTGGCTAAGCCAAAGGGCGGTTTTTTAGGTTTTAAGTAAACCTATCTTATTATTACCAATCCAACTGAATACGTGTTTCGATAACATCGAAATCAGCATTGTTAAATACTCTCAGGCCGCTGTTTGCAGCACCTTGAACGTTTGCAGCTGTTCCAGTGTTAATATCCAGAGCATGAAGGTAGTTAGCCATTACACGAACATGTGAGTTTGGATACCAATTGATACCAAACTTAGCAGTTGATAGTCGTCCACCTTGAATTACACCATCATTTAAGTCCATTGAGTCGTAACCAGCTGCAAGTTCCCATGCACCCCAACCGCCTTTCATATCAAAATTACGGTTAGGTTTCAAGCGATCCCAAGCACCAGTTTTTGATTTATATGCACGAGATTCCCCAGTTAAAAAGTAGCTCGCGTAACCATAGAAACCACTTAAAGTTTCACCGTTGTAACCACTTCCTGAGACATCTGTTTGGATGTATTCACCTTGTGCAGAGAAGGGTCCATAAACCACAGCCGTCTCAGCACCAAAACGAGTAAGGTGTTGGGCTTCATAAAACTTTGCTTTGCCTTTATTACCCATAGTCAGGTTGCCAGTATTCAACATGGATGTCCGATCTACGTTTGTACCCATGCCATTGGCAAAAATTACGCCGCCGTTATTATAGGTGCCGTCACCTTTGTAATTATTATTGATATTGATATAAGACCCAGACGCGCCAACATGCCAAAACTTAGTTTTGCTTTCCATCCAAGGCATGCCAGTCACACGTACGTTAGCTTCCCAACTGGTATCGCCGCCGCCGCCATTACGGTTCACACCGCCTTGGGTGTTTGTAGCACTTTGAGTCGTGTTAGTTCCATAGGCATTGTTATAGGACCCAACGCCTTCAGTTTGCAACGAAGTACCAATCTGCCATTGTTCAGCGGCATAGTTAGCACCGATACCCATTTTATAGGTGTTCATGTTGTCAACAAACGTGTTGACCGCCATGTTACGTTCAATAAACGTTAAATACCGGTTGCTAGTAGCTTCTTCTAAACTGAATGGTTCTTTAAAAGCACCAAACTTAACTGAAAATGGCTTTGAAAAGTTATAACGTACGAAAGCATCTGTTACACCACTAGCTGTAGCACCGCCACCACGGGTGAAGTCGTATTCGAACTTATAGTCGGTATCTTTAAAAAACGTACCTTCAATACCTAAACGTGCACGACGCAACGCCACGCCGTCATTTAAAGTAACTGGAGCACCTGTGCCATTACTTGCATAATTATTTGCTAAACCTTCATTAGGATTAACTTGAGAATCTATTTGCAAACGTCCGTTGATTCCAGCAGTAAAGTTTCCATCTTTCGTGGCAAAATGAATGCCATCATTCAACTTAACATGCACAGATTGCGGTCCAGATGCTTCTGCGGCGTGTTCTTCCAACGCCTTAATCGCATTATCTTTTAAAGCCAAATCTTCTTTAATTGCTGTTAATTCAGCTGCTGCTGCAGCAGGTGCTGCGGCTTTCGCTGGGGTTTCTCCAACCTGTTCAAACGAACCCATTAATTTACGATGCGGGCCTGGCTCAGCATAGATTTGTTTAGTTTTGGTATCAACGTATAAATCGATAGCAAAAGCGGAGGTAGTGACACTCGCTCCTAGTACGGTTGCAACAGCCAACGTTAGTTTGGAAAATTTCATTATTTGCTCACGGTTGTTATCAAAAAAACTGTGGCAAGGATAAGAAAGCTTCGTGACAGGTTTATGACAGAAATATTACAGTTGTGTTACAAGGACACAATTGAGCAAATATGTTGCAAGAATACAAACAATTATCGTGATTATTATCTCTTTATACATAAAATTCAGATAAAATAGCACTTTGAAGATTAGCTTTTTAGCAACAAAGCAAAACTGTTCCAGCTTTAGGAAGTTTCGTGAAAGATTTTTTAGTCTATGATTATCAATTACTGCAGTTTTGACTAAGATGCTAAAAATTACCATTGCTGTTTCCATAACTGACAAAGTTAAATTTAAGATACAAAAAACCTATGGGAATTCTTAGCTTATTGCTCTGGACACCAGTGTGTGGTGCATTGATACTGTTGATTACGCCGGGTCAACAAACTTTTATCATCCGTAGCATTGCCAATTTATTCACAACAGCAACCCTATTCATTTGTGGCTGGCTGTTGCTCAGTTACGACCAAAATAACGCTGACCTGCAATTTAACGAATACTTTCCTTTAAATCCAAAACTGGGCAGTGCCTATGCGCTAGGCGTAGACGGCTTATCAATGCCTCTATTGTTGCTGGCCACGCTGCTTTGTTCTGTGTCCTTGCTGGTGTCCAATACCATAACCACTGGCGTAAAAGGCTATCACATCTGCATCCTGATTTTGGAATTTGGTATGCTGGGTGTGTTTTTAGCGCAAGATTGGGCCTTGTTTTATATTTTTTGGGAAGCCACATTAATCCCGCTTTTTTTCCTGATTGGTCGCTGGGGCGGCAAACGTCGACATGCAGCCAGCCTTAATTTTGTGCTGTATACCATGGGTGGATCAGTATTTATGCTGATCAGCTTACTGGCTATCAGCCAATATGACTTGGAACATGCCGGTTCGTTGATGAGTTCCATGCACCAAGCCGCTGAAGACATGCCCCGCTACGAGCAAATTTTGGTGCTGCTGGGTTTTATGCTTGGATTTGGGGTGAAAATGCCCATTTTTCCTTTGCATGGCTGGTTGCCACTGGCCCATGTCGAAGCGCCCAGTCCGGTCAGCATATTGCTTTCCGGCATATTATTAAAAATGGGCGCTTACGGCCTGCTTAGAGTGGTGGTAATGTTGCCCGAAGCGGCGCAGATTTTACAACCATTACTCATATCACTGGCTTTGTTCAGCATGTTGTACGGCGGTTTGCTGGCCTGGCGACAAACCGATTTAAAAGCCATGGTGGCCTATTCATCCATCAGCCATATGGGCATCGTGCTATTGGGAATCGCTACCCTTAATGAAGCAGGCATCACCGGCGCTGTTTTACAAATGACGGCGCATGGTTTGATTGCGGCCGCGTTATTTATGCTGGTAGGTTTGCTATATGGTCGTTCACACACCAGAAACGTTTTGGATTACAGCTCGTTAATACAAACCATGCCACGGTTTGCCTTATTGATGTCGTTTACCTTATTTGCCAGCATGGGCTTACCAGGATCGCTAGGTTTTATTGCCGAACTGCATGCCCTAATCGGTGGTTTTCAGTTATGGGGCGCGTTAATGGTGTTTTTTAGCCTAAGCATGCTAATCAGCGCCGCTTATGCCATCCGCACCATTAGCATATTATTTACCGGCCCCACAAAGCCGCAAATGCAGTTTTTACCGGATTTAAAGCCGATTGAATGTATTGCCGCAGGCATTTTGGTTACTGGTTTTATGGCCTTGGGTTTTATGCCCAACAGCTTAATTGATTTATCCACTGCAACCATTGCAGAGATGAACGATTTAATCCGATTACGCGTGTTATAAGCCCATGCCAAAACCTAAAAAATCAGCCGCATTACAAGACGCACAACGCACGCTGGTGCAGCATGCGTTGGCACATATAGATCACGTGCTACCCGCGCAAGCGCCTATATTGGATTTCGTCCATCACAATACCATACATGGTTTTCAGCATTTAGCCTTTGAACAAGCACTTGCTGAATATGAAACGCTCACCGGCACTCGTTGCTACCTGCCGGAGGAAAAATTCAGGGAATATTATCAACAAGGCCGGATTACGGATAACGATTTAACTGCCGCCTTTAAGCAAACCGAAAACCCGCATCTTGAACAAAGCATTTTTAGCAAAGATGAGCGCAGCATTTCGCGGCAAGACATTTATCGTTGCGCCATGTTATTTGATATCCAAGCCATCCCTGTTAGCCAACTTAACTGGCAGATTGAGGAAATGCGCGCGTTAACAAAAGTGCAGGCGGATGTACCGGAAAGTGCTCGCTTAGCCTTTTTAGATTCCGCCAAAGAAGCAGATGTGGTCAAACAATTATGGGCCAGCATTTTAAATAAACTGGGCATGCAGCAAGCGGCCATGCACCCGGAAGAATTGCTGGACCTTTCACAGGATCAAGTGGAAAGCTGGCTGGATAGCACAGAACTATTGGCAAATGATTTATCCATTCATCAGCAAATGCAAACCCATGCCAGTACTGAACTGGAACAACTGCTTGCACAAGTTGGCGTAAACATCACTTTGCGCAGCTTTTTGCTTAGCTTAACCGGTACGGATATTTTAGATTCCATCCGGCCGCTGATGATCAGGATTTGCGCGTCTTGTTTGGATGAAGGTGTCGCCGCCTGGCAATTGCCTGAACGCAACCAACGCAGCTTGTACGCCACTTGGCGAGCACTGGCGCAATACGATGCCAATCTGTTTCTGATAGATTTCCGCGATCAACAGGGCATTTTAAATATTGCCCCGGAAGATGCCATCGACGCCATTATTTTGCATTTAACTCATCTGGAAATCCCAGAGCCACAATGGCAAGGCTATTTAGAGCAACTGGCCTTGGAAATTCCTGGCTGGGCGGGCATGATCAACTGGCGCGAGCAGCATCCCAATTACCGCGCTGATAACAAAGCCAATGCCACGCTGGCGGATTTTCTGGCCATCCGGCTGACTATGGATGCGCTATGGCTAAACCAGTTATTTCGGGAAATCTGGAAAATTGATGCCAAACTGTCCAGCATTAGTGGTTATTTTAAGAAAAACCTGTCCGAATTTTTGGTCAGGCAATTGGCATATCAAGGCAAATTGCCGGAATACCTGACCTTGCAAGCCATTAACCTAACCACGTCAGCGGGCTCGGAGCGTAATAACCGGTCCGAATGGCAACAGCTGGCAGATTTGTTTTGGACATGGCAATTTAGCCCCGCCTCGCCCAACCAAACAGGGTTTTGCAGATTTGACGCAGGCTGGCGGCTGTTTAGGCTGTGCCAACATTTGGGCATTAATGCCTTATGGATCCACCATCTACAAAAAGAAGATTTGCTGCAGTTGTTGGTGATACTGGATGAGCTGACGCCTGAGCAACGTAACAAAATCTGGCTAAACGCCTACGAGCACCATTACCGTGAAAACCTGTTTCAGGCGTTGCGCGCCAATTACCAGCGCGGCCGCTGGTTTCAACGTGAGCAACGACCATCTGCGCAGGTCATTTTTTGCATGGATGATCGTGAGGAAGGTTTCCGTCGCCATCTGGAAGAAAAAAATCCCGGTATTGAAACCTTAGGTGCGGCGGGCTTTTTTGGCGTGGCTATGAATTACCAGGGCCTGGATGAAATATATGCCACTGCGCTGTGTCCAGTCGTAGTTACACCTCAGCATGATGTCGTTGAGCAGCCTCGTCCCAATAACGCAGCCAAAATCGGCAAATACACATTTAGCCGCAAGCTCGGTTTAAAACTTAACAACTTGCTGCACCATCAATTAAGAAGAAATGTGCTCACCAGCAAGCTTGCGATTAATGCACTTGCGCCTTTTACGCTCGTAAATTTATTGAGCAAAATAGCCCTGCCGCAAAGTCAGAACAGCATTGTCAATGGCATTAAAGCAATCTTTACCCCAAAAATACAAACAGAACTTTTATACACTGCAACTAGCCCGGCACAGAAAACAGCGTCACTGACTCAGTTAGGTTTTACCGATCAAGAGCAGGCTGACCGAGTCGCCGGCTTCCTGCGTAATACCGGCTTAAGTTATGGCTTTGCACCGATTGTGGTGTTGATGGGGCATGGCTCGTACAGTCAAAACAATCCACATTTAGCCGCCTACGATTGTGGTGCGTGTAGCGGCAGACATGGTGGCCCAAATGCCAGAGTATTTGCAGCGATGGCAAACCGGCCGGAAATTCGCCAGTTATTGCTGAAAAAAGGCATAGAAATCCCCACCGAAACCTGGTTTATTGGCGCAGAACATAACACCTGTAACGAACAAATCACCTGGTTTGATGCCGATTTATTACCTGAAGGCCATCAGCGGATTTACAGCAAATTACAAGAAGATTTAACTCATGCGCAAAAATTATCCGCGCATGAGCGCTGTCGCCGACTGGCTTCTGCGCCACGAAAACCCAGTCCAACCAGTGCGCTAATTCATATCAAAGAACGCGCGGTTGATTTTTCGCAAGTTCGGCCAGAATTGGGCCATGCTACCAATGCCTCGGCAGTGGTCGGGCGACGAGCCTTAACACAAGGCGCATTTTTTGACCGGCGGGTATTTTTAATTTCATACGACCCAACTCAAGATGCGGACGGCACAATTCTGGAAGGTATTTTATTAGCGGTTGGCCCCGTCGGTGCTGGCATTAATCTGGAATATTATTTTTCCACTGTTAACAATGAACGCTTTGGCTGCGGATCAAAAGTACCGCACAATGTCACTGGTTTTTTTGGCATTATGGAAGGCGCCAGCAGTGATTTACGTACCGGACTGCCCCAACAAATGGTTGAAATCCATGAAGCCATGCGATTGCAGTTGTTAGTTGAAGCCAAAACGGCAGTTTTAGAAGCTATTTATGAACGTCAGGAAAGCTTGCGCGAATTGATTAGCGGTGGCTGGTTACATTTAAGCACTATGGACCCGGAAACCGGCGAAATAGCTATCTTTGAACGTGGCAAAGGCTTTACAGCCTGGCAAGCTGACATTCAGACACCGGCTTTTTACGATAGCTCGCCCGATTGTTACAAAAACCAAACTGAGCCGGTTCCGCCTGCTTTAATCAAACAACCTGAATTGTTGGAGTTTTAAGATAATGGATGCGTTAGTTATCTTAATTCCTTTCCTGCCTTTGCTGGCGGCCATTGTTATTGGCGGCGGGCAATTATTTGGCTGGTTACGCGGTGAAGCCAGTGAACAAGCCACCGCTGACATCGCCGTTTGGTCGGCCGTGTTTACCGCCATTCAGGCCTTAACTTTGTTAGGTGCAGATTTATTAGGCAAAAACCAAGGCAGCTTCAGCATTGGTCAGTGGTTAAGCAGCGACCAGTTAACCGTGCGGGTTAATTTTATTACCACTGGCTTTAACGTCCAGCTGGCCGCTTTATTCTCCTTGCTATTGCTAGTCAGCATCCGTTTTTCCGTCAATTACATGCACAGGGAAGCCGGTTTCCACCGTTTCTTTTTTATCTTGAGTTTATTCTCGTCCGGCATGTTTTTACTGGTGCTGTCAGGTAACGCGATGGGGACGTTTGCCGGTTGGGAAATTGCAGGGCTTTGTTCGTATTTGTTAATTGGTTATGCCTATCATCGTCCGGTTGCAACAAGCAATGCCGTGCGGGCATTTGTCACCAACCGAATTGGCGATGCTGCTTTCATCTTAGGGATAGCCTTAAGTTATGCCTGGACGGAAAACATCAACTGGTTACACATTGATAATTTTGCCAGCCAGTTAACCGTAGTCGAAAGCACGGGCATCGCGTTATGTTTTGCTTTAGCCGCATTTGTAAAATCAGCTCAATTACCGTTTACGCCCTGGTTAGCCAGAGCAATGGAGGGGCCAACACCGTCCAGTGCAGTATTTTATGGCGCAGTGATGATCCATTCCGGCGTATTTTTGCTGATACAACTACGTCCCATCTTTGAACATTCGTTTTTAGCCATGCTCCTGATCAGCTTTATCGGACTGGCAACCGCCTGTTACAGCTTTATTGTCGGGCTAACTCAAACTGACGTAAAAAGCTCGTTTGTCTATGCCATATCCGGCCAATTGGGCTTGATGTTTTTGGAATGCGGCCTGGAATTCTGGCAGCTGGCCAAGTGGCATTTATGTGCGCATGCCGTGGTTAGAGCCTATCAATTATTAACCGCACCCTCGCTAATGCACAACGTGCATAACAACCCGACGACGCCAGTGGGGGTTAGTTTAGCATCACGCCCTTGGTTATTTGTGGCTTCGTTACATCGGTTTTGGCTGGATCAAATCACAGATTGGTCGTTAATTAAACCCATCCAACGCTTGGCTCATGACTTAAGTTACTTTGATGATCGAGTAATTGACCGGTTTATGGGCACCCCAGATCCTGCTATCAACGCGATTTCATCATTTGTACAACTGGAAGAACAAGTGCTGGGAGCACAACTGGATAACGAACAAGACAATTTTGCCCACGGCACCGGTTTGGCGGGTAAGTTAACACAATGGACGGCGGCTGTTATGCACTGGTTTGAAGATAAAATGGTGCTGCGCGGCGTTGGTAAGGGTGCCGTCAGTTATGGACGAGAACTTGGCCACTTGGCCAATACCTTTGAACAACTTGTGATCAGACCTCGCTATCTGGTGTTGTTTGTACTTATCACTTTGCTAGTGGCTTTCTGAGGCAGACATGGAAAATATTTTTAACCATTGGTC
>Ga0066414_1000179_pt1 | contig 10337 bp, 7 predicted proteins | sample LakWasMet20_HOW5_2_FD_59541 | JGI IMG/M metagenome (GOLD analysis project Ga0066414, IMG submission 59541) | Freshwater sediment methanotrophic microbial communities from Lake Washington under simulated oxygen tension - Sediment Metagenome 20_HOW5 | ecosystem: Environmental > Aquatic > Freshwater...
GGCTTTGAAGAATGGATATAAAACAATAACTTTAGGTGAAAATCGTTTGAGAACGGAGACAGCGGGGTTGTATGCTGTGATGATGGCGAAGTTGAGAATCGAGAACTGAGAACCGAGAACCGAGAAGTAGATAGAAATTGATATAATGAAACTAAAACACATACTTACATTCACTCTTGCCTTGATGGTGTCACTTGTTTTGGGACAAGGAACGTATCAATTGGCGGTCTTGAAATATTCGGGAGGTGGTGATTACTATGCGAATCCAACTGCTTTGCCGAATTTGATTGGATATACAAATCAAAACTTAGGCACGAATATTTCGAAAGATGTGCCGTATGTTGAGGTTGGAAGTCAGGATTTGTTTCAATACCCGATGGTGCACATGACAGGACACGGAAACGTTGTGTTTTCAAGTGCTGAGGCAGAAAATTTAAGAACGTATTTATTGGCTGGCGGATTTTTACACATCGATGACAACTACGGAATGGATGAATTTATCCGTGTTGAATTGAAGAAAGTGTTTCCAAACAATCAATTAGTAGAATTGCCGTTCGATCATCCGATTTTTCATCAGAAATACGATTTCAATGGTTTGCCGAAAATCCACGAGCATGATGGTAAACGTCCGCAAGCATTTGGAATTATCGAAAATGGACGCTTGGTATGTTTGTACACGTATGAAACAGATTTGAGTGATGGATGGGAAGATCAACCTGTGCACAACGATCCACCAGAAAAAAGAACACAAGCCTTACAAATGGGTGCAAACATTCTGATGTATGCGTTTATGGAATAAAGCTTTTCAGTTGCGACTTGCACTTTTCATCTGTGTATTTTTCAGTTCAACTTCCTTTGGGCAAATAAACCCTGGCAGAACTTATTTCGATAGTAACAAACGAGATTGCGATTCAATCAATGCAGTTGGTTACCGTGAAATTGTTTACAGTTTTGAAGGACCTAAAACCATCCAAACCGTTCAGTCGTATCGCATGAATGGAACTTTAGCATCAGAATCCATTCACGATCAATCGCATTTTCCTTTTGAATATTCAGTGCGAAAAAAATATGATTCATTAGAACAGCTAAAGGAAGTTCAGCACCTGTATTTGGACAATTTGGAAGGTGCCTTCGAGAAATTCTACCCAAACGGAGCGCTTAAAGCGAAAGGAAACTATCATTTGAATAACTACGATGATACCTTAAAAGGTTATTATCCAAATGGAGCACTGAAACGCATGGATGTTTTCTGTGATGGAAAGTTGATTGAAGGTAAATGTTTCGGAATCGACGGTAAAGACACGACGCATTTTCCGTTTTTTCAGCAAGCTTCGTTTCCTGGTGGAAATTCCGAAATGATGAAATATATTTCAATGAATATGATGTATCCGCAAGATGACGTCCAAGGGAAATGCTATTTAAAATACAAAGTGAATCCAGATGGTTCAATTTCGGATGTTGCAGTAATTGGAGGAATAGCTGGATGTCCTCATTGCGATAGGGAATGTATAAGAGTTGTAAAATCCATGCCTAAGTGGATTCCAGCCATCGATGACGAAATTTTTCAAGAAGTGTATTTTTCAATACCAATAACTTTTTCAATGGAATAACATGCGTTCTATACTTTTCATATTATTTATTTTTCTTCAACTTGGCCTTTTTGCCAATGTTGACTTGCCAGATGCTTTGAGCGACCACATGGTATTGCAACAAAACACAAAAGTGAAATTGTGGGGAAAAGCGAACAAGAAAAAGTTGGTAAAAATCAACGTTTCATGGTCAAAGAAAACCTATCATGTTCGTGCAGATAAAGACGGAAATTGGCAAGTGCTCATTCAAACACCGAAAGGTAGTTTCACAAAACACACAATTACGTTTAAAGAAGGATTAACGCACAAATTGGAAGACGTGTTAATTGGTGAAGTGTGGTTTTGTTCTGGTCAATCCAACATGGAAATGCCTCTGCGCGGCTACAAAGACCAACCGATTGAAGGTGCTGATAGCGTAATAAAAAATGTGGATGGAGAGTTTGGTATTCGCATGTTAACCGTAAAACGAAATCCACAAGAAACACCGGTTGAACGCTGTGAAGGAAAATGGCAAGTCCCCGGAAAACTGAACATCGCAGGAATGAGCGCAACGGCTTACTTTTTTGCCAATCGCTTGCGTGAACAATTAAACGTTCCTATTGGAATCATCAACTCTAGCTGGGGCGGATCGAGTGTTGAAGGTTGGATGACGCGCACTTTAGTTGAAAAATACAAGGACCTGGACTTAAGTTTAGAATACAGCTCGAATGAAACGTGGAAAAAACCGTGGATTATGTACAACGGCATGCTGCATCCGCTGCGTCATTACACCATTAAAGGATTTTGTTGGTACCAAGGAGAATCGAATACTGATCGCTACGAAACCTATCAGCAAAAATTAACTGAAATGATTGCCTTATGGCGCACGGAATGGAACTTGGGCGACCTTCCATTTCTAATCGTGGAAATTGCACCGTACAATTACGAAACAGCAATCACAGCAGCACATTTACGAACGGCTCAATTCAACAGTGCAAAATCAAACACAAACGTTGGAATCATTGGAACGAACGACCTTGTGACAGAAAACGAATTGAACAACATTCATCCACCACGCAAAAAAGAAGTTGGTGAACGCTTAGCGAATTACGCATTGATGAACACTTATCAGTATTCTTCCATTCAAGCACTTTCTCCGTCATTTGCTTCTTACCTTTTCAGAGAGAGCGCAATTGTATTGTACTTCGACAATCTCTACGATGGAATTCAACCAATGGAACAGTTCACTGGCTTTGAAATTGCTGGAGAAGATGCTATTTTCTACTCCGCAAAAGCAACATTAAGTGAAGATCGTAAAACATTACGAGTTGAAGCACCAGAAGTCACAAAACCCACTGCTGTGCGCTATTGCTACAAAAACTTCCAACTAGGAAATGTGAAAAATAGTGCAGGATTGCCCTTGTTTGGATTTTTTTTAGAATCGAGAGCCGAGAACTGAGAGTCGAGAACCGAGAATCGAGAGCTGAGAACCGAGAACCGAGAATCGAGAGCCGAGAACCGAGAATCGAGAACTGAGAGCCGAGAACTGAGAGTCGAGAACCGAGAATCGAGAACTGAGAACCGAGAATCGAGAGCTGAGAACCGAGAACCGAGTCTCGAATCTCGCAACGAAGTGGTCTCGAATCTCGAATCTTTAAGACTACATGCGCTCAGGAACCTGAATCCCCAACAAACGCATCGCTAAATCAATGACTTTAGCAACGTTCGCACTCAAAACCAAACGCATTTCTTTCAAGTTTTCGTCTTGCTCGATCAAAATCGGAACAGATTGATAGAAATGATTGTAAGCTTTTACCAATTCAAACGTGAAGTTCGCAATGACGGCAGGCGATTGATCTCGACCAGCTTCAGCAATAACAGACGGAAAATCAACCAATAATTTAATGATATCTTTTTCAACTTCTTGTAAAACAGAAGCACTAACCGTTGAATTGGCAGCACTACCCGATTTTGTCAACAAAGACTTGATACGTGCGTGTGCATATTGAATAAACGGACCAGTATTTCCATTCAATTCAATCGATTCTTCTGGGTTGAACATCATGCGTTTTTTCGGATCCACTTTCAATAAGTAGTATTTCAATCCGCCCATCCCAATTAGGTTGAACAGTTTATTTTTTTCATCGTCTGACATTCCTTCCAAATGTCCACGTTCTTGTGTCATTTCCGTCGCAGCAGCAACAACATCCGCCATTAAATCATCAGCATCAACAACAGTTCCTTCGCGCGATTTCATTTTCCCAGAAGGTAAATCAACCATTCCGTAAGAAAGATGCGCACAATTTTTCGCCCAGTTGAAGCCCATTTTCTCCAAAATCAAAAACAAGACTTTGAAATGGTAATCTTGCTCGTTACCAACCGTATAAATAATACTACTTAAATCTGGATAATCTTTGAAACGATCGACAGCCGTTCCAATATCTTGTGTCATGTATACCGCAGTTCCATCCGAACGAAGCACTAACTTCTCATCCAAACCATCAGCTGTTAAATCAATCCAAACAGAACCATCGTCTTTGCGGAAGAAAATGCCTTTTTGCAGACCATCCAAGACGATGTCTTTTCCTAAAAGGAAAGTTTCGGATTCATAATACAAGGTATCGAAATCAACGCCCATTGCTTTATAAGTAACCTCGAAACCAGCGTACACCCAATTGTTCATGGTTGTCCACAACAAATAGACTTGCGGATCACGGGCTTCCCATTTCACCAACATGTCTTTTGCTTCTTGCAACAAGGACGTTTGATTTTTAGCTAAATCTTTGATTTTATCGTCTAAGCCTTTTACCGCTTTTTCATCTTTTCCTGCTTTCGCTTCAGTCAAACGCTCAAATTCAGCTTTGATTTCAGGCGCAAACCCATCAAATTTACCAGCTTCCCAGTCAGTGATAATTGCTTTCGCTTCAGCGTTGAATTGTTTGTCGAATTCAACATAGTATTTACCAACCAATTTATCACCTTTCAAACCTGTGTTTTCGGGTGTTTCGCGTTCTCCTTTTTCATTCAATGGCGAGAATTTCTCCCACGCCAACATACTTTTACAAATATGGATTCCACGGTCGTTGATCACTTGTGTTTTAATCACTTTGTGACCATTCGCTTTTAGAATTTCTGAAACAGAATAGCCCAAGAAATTGTTACGTAAATGTCCGAGGTGCAATGGTTTATTCGTATTCGGTGAAGAATATTCAACCATCATCGTCGGTTTTGAATTCGCTTCGGCATAACCGTAGTTTTCTACACCCGTCATAGCATTTAACTGCGCAATCCAATAATCCGATGAAATAGATAAGTTCAAGAATCCACTTAGCACTTCAAATCGTTCAATTTCTGGCATTTTCTCTACCAAGAAGTTCCCAATTTTCTCACCTGCTTCTTGCGGAGCACAGCGCAACAATTTCACAAAAGGAAAAATTACTAACGTTAAATCTCCTTCAACTTCTTTACGTGTTTTTTGAAATTGAACCAGATTCGCGTCGATTTGCAAACCAAACAATTCGTATGAATTCGCTACTAATAATTCCTTAATTGTACTTTCCATTTTTATTTATTCATTGCGGTAACTAAGCCTTCGATTAATTCAAAAGCTACCTCACCCATTCTATTTAATTTTTCATCCAAACACGGATTCACTTCCACAAATTCAACACAAACCGTTTTAGAGGTGGTCGATAAATGCGTCAACAATTCACGCGCTTGTTTTGGCATTAAGCCATTTTTCACTGGTGTTCCAGTTCCGTAAGACGTGGCTTTTGGATCCATTGAATCCACATCAAATGAAATATAGATCATATCACAATCCTTCAAGCGATGCAACACACTGTTCGCAATTGCTTCCGTACCTTCAGAATTCACATCCGCCACCGTATAGTTTTTGATGTGCAAACGAGCCATCAAGGCATTTTCTTCTGGTTCAGTATCACGCACTGCAATAAACACCAAGTCGCTTGCTTGAATTTTCGCACCTTCAGCACCTGTATTCTTTAGTTGGTTCCACAATGCCGTCGTTTCAGCATCCACTTCATTGATTTTGCAAGGAAGATTGTCTTCATTCAAAGCTGTCGACAAAGGCATTCCGTGCATATTTCCAGAAGGAGTTGTATACGGCGTATGTAAATCACCATGTGCATCTATCCACACAACACCTAAGCGTTTATTTGGATATGCTTTCTTAATTCCAGCGATTGTTCCACCTGCCGAACCGTGATCTCCAGCCAACACAAACGGGAATTTCCCCGCTAAAAGTGTATCAGCGATTGATGTTGAAACATCGTTAAAGACCTTTACAAGTCCATCAATGCGTTTTGCAAACGGATGGTTGGATGGTTGATCCAATAAATTATTATAATTCGGCAACTCAACCATTGGATACGCACCAAACAATAAACTCTTTTTTGTCCTGGCTGCGGCGAAGATGGCATCGGGTCCCAAAGAGGCGCCCCGCGTACCAGCAGTTATCTCAGATCGATTGACGATAAACGTAATTTCTTTCTTCATAAAATAAGATGTGGCGCAAAATTACAATTTTTAATGAAATGAGCCGATGGATTGAGGATTGATGATTTATAATTCGTGATTGATAAACCAAACTATAACAGTAAACGGTATCAAATTCTGAAAATTAATCCATTCCCAAGCCTGAAGGAGTGAATGAGAAGCGATCCGCCGCGGCGGAGAGAATCGAGAGAAGAGATTGTACCAAACCTGATGGGGTTAAATCTTAATACTAAAAACCTTACCCCTGACCATCACAACCATGAAGGGGTTGAACAAATCACGTTCGGAAAATTGCGAAGACTAGATATCTAGTCTTTTAAAAATTTAAAAGTTTGTTTCACAGAATTATTATATAGATCAAATCCCTACCTCATCTGTTACCTTCACTCCTAATTCTCGTTATTCCCAAAATCTTAGTAATTTCGAACCAAATTCAAAACACATGCGTTCAATTTTAGTCGTATTTCTTTTTCTCGCTTTAGGCACATTCGCACAAGAACAACTTCCTTTTCAAGGAAAATTAGTTTACAGCGTCCAAATGATGGATACCAATTTACGACAAATGTATCCCGACAAAGAAATGGTGATTTATACCAACGACACCTTGCTGCGCATTGAAAATTCGACTGATCAACTAGGCCAACAAGTATTGATCAAACACATGGTCTTGAATAAATCGTACCTATTGTTGGAAACTCCGATTAACAATTATGCGATTCAAACCGATCATTCGACGCAAAAAGTAGATAGTTTTCCCTACCAATTCAAAAAGAAATGGGGAAAAAGAAAAATCGCTGGATTGAAGGCAAATCGTTTAATGGTGACGCATACTGCCTTTGAAGAACCAATGGAATTTTTATACATCAAAAAAACGAGTAACAAATATTTAAATGCCTTTACTCAATTCCCAGGGCTGCTAGCAAACTATTATGTTGTTACTGTAGATGGGATTATTGTTTACACCTTGAATTCAATGGAAACAATGGTTCCCGAACATGATTTATTTGGCATTCCTTCTGACTTCAAAAAAGTGACCTTCGATCAATTCATGGATGAAATCATGAACTTCAATTCCGAAGAGCCCGAAGGCGAGCATCCTCATGAGTAATTGAGGCTATTGAAAAACATCCTGTTTATAAGATGTTAGCATTAAAATGAGCCCTAAAAACTGCTCTAAATATGATGTTTTTAACAGCTTATTTTGTAAGTCGTAGAAATAAATTTTGATGCTATTTGGGTATGGCTCTCCTCTCACATAAAACAGTACTTGCTCGGAGGATTCGTTAGCGCATTGTATAATTTGCTTGGGACCCATATGCTGAAATTCAGATGAAATTTAGCTTCGCTGCTACTGCGTGGTGGAACTGTTTGACGATCCGCTGCGGCGGTGAGGAGTTTTTCAAATTTCCTGAATAAGGCATTTATGGGTAAGCGAATTATGCACAGCGCAGGGCTCTTTTTGCTTACTTTTTTAGCTCTTGAAAAAAGTAAGAGAAACCATTTTTCTTTAATGGGTTGAAATCGGGCAATCAGATAACAGCTGTTCAAAAGATTTCTTTAAATGGCAAGTTGTGCGCCTTGCCGCGGAGCGTCTAGTTAATAAACATTTGACTGTTTATACTTACTCAATTCCACCAAGAAAACTGCGCTAATCCTGTTTATCTTCGTAGGATATTCTATCAAGAACATGGCGGAAAACGAATATAAACCGAAAGAAAATATTATTGAAGAACCGGAAGTGAAGCAAACCGAGAAAAAGGTGAAGGCTACTAAAACTGCGGCTCCGAAAGAAAAAGTGAAGATGAAAAATCCAATTGATGGACTTTCAAATCGCTTCGATAAAAAGAAAGTAAAATCTACTGCTGGTGCCTTGCTGGTGCTGTTTTCGTTCTACCTATTTCTTGCCTGTTTTTCCTATATTTTCACTTGGACACAAGACCAAGACCGCGTCATTGATAAAGGTTTATTCCAATTTTTATTCGAAGAAGGTGAAGAACCCGTTGCCAATTGGTTGGGTAAATTTGGTGCGTGGACCTCTCACCTCATGATTTTCAGATGGTTCGGTTTATCGTCGTTCGGAATTGTTTTCTTGCTGTTTATTTCAGGTGTTAAAATCTTATTCAACGTTACCATTGCCCCAATTCAAAAATCGTATGCTCGCGTAACCCTGTTAATGGTTTGGAGTTCAATTTTCCTTGGTTATTTTGCTGGAATGGTGAATTACCTTGGCGGTTCGTTCGGATATTACATCAATCAATGGCTCGCACTTTCTCTTGGTCGTTTCGGATCAATGATTTTAATCGGTGTTTTGGGTTACATCGTTTCTGTTATTCTTTTCAACCCAAATTTCAAAGCCTTGTTTGATCGTTTCTTCGGTGCAAAAGAGCAAGATGAAGAAGAAGTAGCTGAAGACAATCGCTTTAGTTCTGCTGGAGTCAACGATTTACGTGTGGTAAATACGATCAAGGACGAAGAAATTGAAAAAGATTTTGTTTCGACACCAGTTCACTTTGATGAAGACGAAGAAGAGGAAATCGAAGAGGAAGATGAAGATGCGTTTGAATTTGACGAATCTGAATTGATTATTACTGTAAAAGATCCTGCTCCTTCAATGGACGATGATTTTGAAGTCGACATTCCGCAAGAAGAAGCATTTATTCCAGTGACTCCTAATTTGGGAAGCGAAGGTTTTTCCGTGGATGTTGCAGCACCAGATGAATTATTGAACGATGATGATTTGGATAATTTGCGCACAGAATACGGTGATTACGATCCGAAATTAGACTTGGCAAGTTACGTTCTTCCATCGATTGATCTATTGAAAGATTATGGTTCAAACGGTGTTTCAGTGAACAAACAAGAGTTGGAAGACAACAAAAACAAAATTGTTGAAACGCTTTCTCACTATAAAATAGACATTGCAAAAATCAAAGCGACCGTTGGTCCAACAGTAACATTGTACGAGATTGTTCCTGCGCCAGGTGTACGTATTTCGAAAATCAAGAACTTAGAGGATGACATCGCCTTGAGTTTGAGTGCGCTTGGAATTCGCATCATCGCACCAATTCCAGGGAAAGGAACAATTGGTATCGAGGTACCAAATTCAAATCCTGAAATGGTGAGCATGCGTTCATTGATCGCTTCAGAGAAATTCCAAAATTCGGATTATGAATTGCCAATCGTAATGGGTAAAACGATTACGAATGAAACCTTCACCTTCGATTTAACGAAAATGCCTCACTTATTGGTGGCGGGTGCAACAGGACAAGGTAAATCCGTTGGTTTGAACGCCATTTTGATTTCCATTCTCTACAAAAAACATCCTGCGCAGGTTAAATTCGTTTTGGTCGATCCGAAAAAGGTTGAGTTAACGCTGTACAATAAAATTGAACGTCACTTCTTGGCAAAATTACCAGGAGAAGGAGATGCGATTATCACTGATACTTCAAAAGTGGTGAACACATTGAATTCCTTGTGTATCGAAATGGATGATCGTTACGAATTGCTGAAAGATGCTGGAATGCGTACGATTAAGGAATACAATGCGAAATTCATTTCACGCAAATTGAATCCAGAAAAAGGACATCGTTACATGCCATACATAGTAGTGTTAATTGATGAGTTCGCCGATTTGATTATGACAGCTGGAAAAGAAGTGGAACATCCGATTGCGCGTATTGCTCAGTTAGCTCGTGCTGTTGGTATTCACTTGATTGTTGCCACGCAACGTCCTTCTGTGAATGTAATTACAGGTATGATCAAAGCCAATTTCCCAGCGCGTATTGCCTTTAGAGTATTGTCAAAAATCGATTCACGTACCATTCTTGATACTTCAGGTGCCGATCAGTTGATTGGACGTGGAGATATGTTGATTTCAACAGGTTCAGACGTAAAACGTTTGCAATGTGGATTCGTTGACACGCCAGAAGTAGAAGAAATTTGTGCCTTTATTGGAAACCAACGTGCCTATCCAGAAGCCTTGTTATTGCCTGAATATGTTGGTGAAGGTGGCGACGGAAGCAGCGATATGGACATGAACGAAATCGATCCAATGTTTGCTGATGCTGCACGAATTGTGGTTATCAATCAACAAGGTTCAGCAAGTTTGTTGCAACGTAAATTGAAATTGGGCTATAACCGAGCGGGACGTATCGTCGATCAATTGGAAGGATTTGGAATTATCGGACCTTTCCAAGGAAGTAAAGCACGAGAAGTATTGTACGGCGATATTGAGTCTTTGGATGAATTCCT
>Ga0066414_1000187_pt1 | contig 10079 bp, 5 predicted proteins | sample LakWasMet20_HOW5_2_FD_59541 | JGI IMG/M metagenome (GOLD analysis project Ga0066414, IMG submission 59541) | Freshwater sediment methanotrophic microbial communities from Lake Washington under simulated oxygen tension - Sediment Metagenome 20_HOW5 | ecosystem: Environmental > Aquatic > Freshwater...
TGTGTCGTCATTAGGATCCGCTCCTCAATAAGTTATGGTTTTTATTATATTTTTTGAAAGTGGTGCAAAGTAGCTCATTGCACCAAATACAGTTTAACTGAAGAAATCTATTGTTTCTTTTGTTAATTTTATGCGCTTTTTTGCCAAGCTTCGTAGCCACCAACCATAGACAACACATTGGTGTAGCCTAGTTGTTGCATAGTGGCGGCGGCCAATGCGGAACGGTTGCCGCTTCGGCAGTAGATTAAAACGGCTTTGGATTTATCGGCCAGTTCCGGCACGTTGCCAATCTTAAATTCCAGTACGCCACGCGGGAGCAGAATGGATTGATCCAGATGACCCGCAGCATATTCGCTTTCCTCGCGGGTATCGATAATCACAATATTACCTTCAGCAATTAGTTGTTTGGATTTGTCGACATTAATTTCGGTGATGTGTTGTTGCGCTGCCATCACCATGTCTTTAACGGTGATTTCACCCGTGACTACGCGAGCTTCAGCGCGTTGTGAAACAGCATCCAGGCGCTCATTTTCGTCCAGACCGCAATAGCGATTGGCGGGCACTGATTCGTCAATTAACCTTGGTTTGGGTAGATTAAGATTATTCATAATCTCAATAAACTGCTCACGGGTTTTACCGGCTAAACGTGGATTGGTTGTACGCTCTTGCATAATATTGCTAACCCAGCGTTGTTGATAATCATGGCCCGGATAAACCAATGTATCGTCAGGTAACGTGAATAAACGTTGAGTGATGGAGTCGTACAGACTCTCTGCGCTACCGCCTTGAAAATCAGTGCGACCACAACCGGCGATAAACAGGGAGTCGCCCGTAAATACGCGATCCCGCCATAAATAAGACGTGCAACCTGGGGTATGGCCTGGCGTGGCAATCGCCTTGATTTGTTCCTTATCGCCCAACATAAACACATCGCCATCTTTTAATTGCACATCGGCCAGTTGTGCGCCACCCAAATGACTGACACATGTTTGGGCGCCAGTGCGCTGTCTCAATAAGCCACTAGCCGTAATGTGATCTGCGTGTACGTGGGTTTCAAATGAATATTTTAAGGTTAAGCCATGTTTTTCCAATAACGCCATATACTCATCGATATGCGTGTTGACTGGATCTATAAAAGCGGCTTCTTTGCTGTCAGTATCAGCAATTAAATAAGTGTAAGTCCATGTTTCTGCGTCAAATAACTGCTTGAAAAGCATTGATGTCTCTCCGGTTGTAGTGGTTGAAGTATCGTTGCATATTACTAAAGCAATGACTATGCCAAAGTAGAAAGGTAGGAATTTAGAGCGTTTTAGATTTTCCTGTGTTTCATGATATGTTTCATTGAAACGTTTTTGATTCTTGAGTCATTGCTTGAAACAAAATGAAACATGCTTATTCTACTGATAAGCCTTCTTTCTTCCAGGCATCTAAACCGCCAGACATATTAAACGTATTGTTGAATCCTGATGATTTCAAGGTTTCATACGCTTTTGCAGAACGTCCGCCACTTTTACATTGGGTGATTATTTTGCTGTTTTTATAAGGTTCCAATTCTGCCATGCGTGTTGATAACTGGTTTAACGGGATATGAATGGCGCCAGGAATGTGTTTTTCTTTCCACTCGCTATCTTCTCTTACATCGATGATAACGGCTTTGTTTTCGGATTGCAGGGTTGCTGCTTCCTTGGGTGAAATGTTATTTATATCGGACGAACATCCGGGGCTAAGAAAACTGCACACTAAAGCAAGTACAGCGATTTTATGTTTCATCTTTAGATCCTCTGGGTGATTGGGGCTTATGATTAACTAAACCTATGTTAGGTAAATAAAACAAAAGGTTAGCTTAGGGTGAATAGTTTGCGATCAAAATTTATGCGCGCGTTTTATTTTACGCTTTGTTTTGACAATCAGGGATAGTTAATATGGCAGCTTATTGTTACGCCAGCGGATTACTTTAGTGCTTTAAAAACTGCGGAATGTTTGTGATATCGTTTTGTTGCGGAGCACTGACGGAATCGCCAGGGCTTGGAATGTTTTTCCCTACAAAGGGCAGGCATGGATTTATAAAAAATCCATGCCTTTTCAATGGCTTAATAAACGTCTCTGACGTAACGTTTATCTTTCTTTAATTGATTAACATAATCAATCGCTGCTTGTGCGGATAATTTACCGTGGGTTGCGATAACATCATGCAATGCTTGATCAACATCTTTGGCCATGCGGTAAGCGTCTCCGCAAACAAAGAAATAGCCGCCTTGTTCCAGCCAGGCAAATAATTCTGCCCCATTTTCAATCATGCGGTCTTGCACGTAAATTTTTGCTTCCTGATCACGAGAAAACGCCAGGTCTAAACGGGTCAGCAAACCTGATTGTTGATAGGCTTCCAATTCATCTTTATAGATAAAGTCTGTTGCGGCATTTCTGTCCCCAAAGAATAACCAGTTTTTGCCGGTTGCTTGACGATGCAAGCGTTCTTGCAAAAATGCTCTAAATGGAGCTACGCCAGTGCCCGGGCCAACCATGATCATGGGCAGGTTGTTATCTTCCGGTACTCTAAACACTTTATTCGGGGTAAAGAAACAACGTACTTCAGTGCTTTCGTTTACCAGGTCGGCTAAAAATGTTGAGCAAACACCTTTATGGTCGCGGTTGTGGCTGTTATAACGAACACTGGCAACTGTTAAATGCACGGTTTCCGGATACATTTTTCCACTGGAAGAAATGGAGTAAGCTCTATGCTGCAATGGTTTTAATAAAGCCAGAAATTCTGCCGCGGCAAATTCGCAGGCTGGAAATTGCAATAATAAATCCAGCGTATCTCGGCCCCATAAATAGTTGGAAATGGCTTCTTTATCGGCTGATTTTAATAAGCTGTTAAGTTCTTGGTCACCAGAACGGGTCGCGATTTCTTCAATGAGTTCTTTGCTGGGCAGTTTGATTTCAAACTGGGTACGCAAAGCTTCAGAGAATTTCATTAACTGGCCGTTAACGGGTTCGTCCTCGTCACCATTACAAGCCAGGGCTTTAATGATGTCAGCTACCAATTCCGGACAATTGGTTGGCACAACGCATAAGGCATCGCCAGCTTCATAAGTTAAACCGGAACCTGTAATGGATATTTCATAATGACGGGTTTCTTTGGATGAAGATGCGTCAGTAAGTAATCGGTTAACCGATAATTTAGCAGGAAAAGGATTTTTGCGACTGTATTGTGATTTTTCAGCGCTGGCTGCTGAGCTGTCCACCGTAGCTCCCGCAGTAGCCGCACCTTCCGCCATGTGTGGAATTACGGAGCTAATCCAGCCTTCAGCCGCTTCTTCAAAATGCACATCACAATCAATACGCGGAAACAGGCGGTGGGCACCAAGTTCAGCTAAACGATCATCCCAGTCTATACCGGCTTTGCAGAATAAATCGTAACTGGTGTCACCCAGCGCTAATACAGAATATTTCAGGTTATCCAGTTTAGGGGCAGAATCTGTATTAACGGCGTCCCATAATAGTTGGGCATTGTCTGGCATTTCACCTTCGCCATAGGTACTGGTGACAATTAATAGATATTCCATTGCTGCCAAGGCATCTATTTCCACTTCATCCATACCTTTAACGACGGGTTTTAAGCCGTGTGCTTTAGCGGCAGTGGCTGCGTCATTAGCAACAGATTCAGCATTCCCAGTTTGACTTCCATAAAGAATATTTATAACCCTGGCGTCGGCAGCATTAATTGAGCCAGCGCTTTGGATCATGTGTGTGTGCATGCCGGCAAAAAAGCCGCTAAGCCATGCGCGTTGGGTATTGCTATAGGGTGCGTTCGTAGGAATGTGGGGTGTTTTCATGTATAAATCGATAGGGCACTGGCATCTCCCTAAAAGCTTTAGGGAGATGCAAAAAAAATGGTTAGTTTGGTTAAGCCGTTTGCGCGTTTAACATATCTTGAACAATACCTAATCCAACCAGGCTAGCCAAGTAAGCTTCAATGCTTGGAATGCCGACCAAAGCTGCATTATTAAGCTTATCTTGTTCGATAATCCAGGCGGTTGAGCCAATAGAGTAAATGCTTTGCACGTCCCGATTGATCAATGCGGTTTTGTAATCGTTAAGACGTTTGCTGGCAAGTAAGCAGGCTAATTGATCGTCCGTATAATTACTGTAGGCTTCACGGGTATTTTTAACTAAAGCTTCCTGTAATTTACGTGGTCGTTCAACGATCAGTTTTTGCGCCGCTTGTTCTATATGACTGGCAGTGCGTAAATTTTCAGGTAAATGCTTCAGCATGTCCCTCGCAATTTGTTGGGCTTTTTCCAGCACCGCAAAGCTATTGACTAATTTGAAGGTCAAATCGGTATCGGTCGTGCCATAACTTGGAATTGCACCGCCAAATAAAGGTTCTGACTTTTTGAACGCTTGCTGGACTTGACCGTATTGCTGGCGAGCCAGTTCTAAAGCCAGTTCTTCCAGGATTTCTTTACGATCCATGCTTTGTTGCAAATACTTAGCGGTTTGGGTTTTGTACAGCCATAATGGCAATGCAAATTTAAAGTGCTGTCTTTCGCTGGCCCAATTGTTTAATAAATTTTTGGCTTTACTGGAGTTAGCATAATCCGCATGCTGCTCAAGCATGGCAAGGATAAATTGCTCATGCGCACGCGCCATATCGGTATCTTCAGTTAAGCTGTGTAACTCTACCGATGTTTTGTCGTACAGATTTTCCAGCAAGTTATTTGGATCATACTGGTAAGCGTTGCCGCCGGACATGCCGTTGCAGAAACCTTTACCGAAACCGCCAATGTTTAACACGGCACCATTAGTCATGTATTCGCAGGCAAAATCGCCAACGCCTTCCACGACAGCCATTGCGCCAGAGTTTCTGACTGCAAATCGGTCACCGGCTTCACCGTTGATAAAAGCTTTGCCGCCAGTTGCGCCAAATAAGGCAAAGTTACCAATTAAAACGTTGTTGCCAGGGGTTTTGATGCCGCCGCCCGGGGATTCAACAATGAGCGTGCCGCCACAAGCGGATTTGCCTACGCCATCGTTACATGTGCCTAAATGTTCCATGCGCATGCCGTCATTCATAAAGGCGGCATAGCTTTGTCCGGCAGAGCCATGAGTTTTGATAATAACTGAATCTGGCGCTAGATATCGACGCCCATGTTGATTGGTATAAATCAACTTGGCGTTTTTAACTGTGGATTCGTCGATTTCATAAGCCAGAAAACGTTCAATATCAATGGCCGCTTGACCGCCCACGGTTTTATTGCGGTTATTGAGTTTATATTCAGCACCTTCTATCAAGATGGCTTGTTGCGTGCCAGCTAGCAGGCTGTTTTTAACCTGGGCAATAATTTTGTCATCAATAGCAAAATTAGCTTCCAAATAAATTGGCTTGGCAATTTTAACAACCTCAACTTGTGCCAACATTTTATGTAAATCAATTTGCCCGATCATGCAAGGGTGGTTGATCAGGTGCAATAAATCGGTTTTGCCACGGATGTCCAGCAAGCTTTTGTAGCCCAAGTCAGCCAGAATTTCTCTCACTTCATGCGCTAAGTTCATGAAATATTGAGCCAGCACGCGAGGATCGCCTTTAAATTCTTCATGTGCGGTAGTTAAACCGGCCGGGCATTTAATGTTACAGTTTTTAGCCATAACACAGCGCAACATCATGAGTGCGGTAGTGCCAAATTCAAAAGAATCCGCGCCTAAAATCGCAGATTTAATAACATCCAGACCGCTTTGATGTGCGCCACTGCAGCGCAGAATGACTTTATCCCGCAAGCCATTAACTGACAAAGCTTGATGAACTTCTGCGATACCAATTTCCGGCGAACGACCGCTGTTTTTTAAGCTGGTAACCGCGGCAGCACCTGTACCACCGGTATTGCCGGCCACGTTGATCACGTCAGCGCCTGCTTTGGCAACACCCACAGCAATTGTGCCTATGCCTTCGGATGAAACCAGTTTTACACCGACTTTGATGCGGGCAGCTTTGGCGTCATGGATTAACTGGCCTAAATCTTCAATTGAGTAAGTATCATGATGCGGTGGCGGGCTGACTAACTCAACTCGAGGTGTGCCACCACGCAAGGCAGCGATTTCAACCGAAACCTTTGCAGCAGGTAATTGGCCACCTTCACCAGGTTTTGCACCTTGTGCAATTTTAATTTCGATTTCTCGGATATTAGGGTCTGCCAAATAACCAGCCCAAACCCCAAAGCGACCAGAAGCAAATTGTTTGATTTTGCTGGAGCGCAAGGTGTTAAAGCGACTGGAATGTTCACCGCCTTCGCCAGAGTTGCTTAACGCACCGACAATATTGGTGCCTTGTGCGACGGCTTCATGGGCTTCAGCCAATAACGCACCGTGGCTCATGGCGCCCGATGCCAGTGTGGCAGTTATTTCATGGGCCGGTTGCACGGCTGACAAGGCAATAGGTTTGCTAGCGGATTTAATGCTGTTTAAATAATTTGCCAGCAAGTTGTCCGTGTTAGTTAAGCTGATGGTTATTTCTGAAGCCGTTGCGGATATTGAAAACTCGATGTCAGCAAAGCGATTTTTAAAGTGTGCAGCTAATTGCTCTAGCCGTGCTTGCGAAACATTTTCAGTTAATTTTATTGCAAACGCAGTCGAGCTGGTTTTACTGACTTCCAAACCGCGAATCAAATAATTAATATTGCCACGTAGATTTTGTTTACCCAAAATCCGGTCAAAATCAGCTGTTAAATTGGCAGCACTGACATCGGCGGGAAAATCCATAATGTCACGTAACGCTGCCGGTCTGGCATCGCGTTCCAGGTACAGATTTTTTACAAAACTGCGATAAGCGGGCGTAATGCCGAAATTATCAAGTTGTTCCGGGGTGCGTTTTTCGTAGCCGAAATCAACATAAGCGGTATCGCTTGCTACGGGCGCTTGTTGTTCCGGGATATATAAAATGGCTTCATCAGTCATATTGATATATTCGCGCACAGCGGTATTGCCGTAGGAATGCCCTGCGCCATCTTGACGTTCTTTAAATAAACCTAAGAAAGGAATATCTTTTTCTTCGTTAACGGATAAGGCTTTGTGATGCCATTCGGTTGCACTGGCAGCAATATCCGCATAGCGCACACCACCGACAGACGCATGAATGTTAGGAAAGTACGGGCTGAGTTTGGGCTCGTCAGTATCCAAATAATTGGATTCAAAAAATTCCCCGCCAATATAGCTTTCGGCGGTACACAGGCCAAATTTACCCATGGTTTTCATTAAGGATTTTTCTGCGCCTTTTTGAAACTTGTCCAGAATTTTTTGTTGGTCTGCTGTAGCGTACAGGCTGGCAATGCGATTGTGCACACTGATAGGGCAAATAGCGGACGCGCCGAATCCCAAAATGGTGGCAATGTCGTGCGGGCTGGCTGCCTGGCCGGTTTCAGAAATGATAGACGAGTTAAAGCGCAAACCTTGTTTAACCAGATGCTGGTTGGCTGCGGCAATCATCAGCAAAGCCGGAATCGCAGCTTTTTGCGCGCTGATATTGCTATCACTTAAAATGATGATGCCAACATTATTTCTGGCGGCTTTTTCAACTTCTAAACAAACAGCCTGGATTGCGTCTTCTAATGCCGCTTCATTTCTACTTGCGTCAGTAAAGTCAGGGTTGTATAGCGCTTCCAGGGTAATCGTGCTGACTGCGGTCTGCCGCCGGATTTGTTCCAACTGGGTGCGTTGCAAAATCGGGCTTTCAATCATCAGCTGTTTACTGGCCGCATCAGAAAAAGTCGGTTTTGCGCCTAGCGCAACGCGCAACGTCATGCCGTCACTTTCGCGGATGGAATCCAGTGGTGGATTGGTAACTTGGGCAAAACGTTGGCTAAAGTAACGTGACATCCCGCCTTCGGCGCTGGACAGAGCATTCGGCGCCAAGCCGTAGCCCATGGCAGATACTTTTTCCATGCCGGTAGTCAGGATTGGATCAAGTAAAAACTTAAAGCTTTCCTGGTTTAATGAATACGCAGTGTGGCGTTGATCAACATTAAATTCATGTTGGTCAGTTAATTCGGTTAATTTTACTTCGGGTAAAGAGGAGATATGTAAGCATTTTTGTGCCAATAACGCTTGGTAATCTTTTTCTTTAGCCAGACGCTCCATCACTTGGTGACTGTTATAGGCTTCACCTGTGCTATGGTCGAAATAAAGCATGCCGCCGGCTTCAATGCGTCCGCGTTTTAAGATTTCTTTAGGCGGAAAGTCAATTTGCCCCGCTTCTGACATAACGGCCAGATATTCGCCGGTTTCTACCGAACGCAGCGGGCGTAAGCCTAGTCTGTCCAAGCGAGCACCAACACGAATGCCGTCATTGAAGATAAGTGCAGCCGGACCATCGTTTTTTTCTTCATACAAGCTGAAGTATTCAAACATGGCTCTTACTTCGGGTGTCAACGTGGTGTCATTTTCCCATGCTGGCGGCATCATTGCTAATACGGCAGTGACTATGTCCAGATGGTCTTCATTGATGCGCCGGGTTAAAGTTTGATCCAAGCGACCGGAGTCGGATTGCCCGCAAGGAAAGGCAATATTTTTATTGTGTTGGCGCGCGATGGCATTTTCGCTTAAACGGTTTTTCTTGTCAGTGTTTAACTCGCCGTTATGCGCCATGTATCTGAACGGTTGCGCCATCATGGTCGCAGGCGCTGTGTTAGTTGAAAACCGGGTATGGAAGAACAGGGTGCAGATTTGGTGATCTACATCGTAAAGATCAATGAAAAAAGGAATAACTTCGTTAGAGTTTAATCAGCCTTTATCAACTTGAGTGCGCGAACTCATTGATAATGGATAAAAACCATGTAATTCGGGGCGGCTAAAGCCTTCAACTTCAATATCCAGCAAGGTAGCCTGAATTTGTGTTTCAAATTCGCTGTGGCTGGCCGATTTTAAATGCTCAGGTCGGCCAAAAATACATTGTTTGATGGGCAACTGGGCTTTCAAGGATGCTTCGCTGAGTACGCTTTTGTCAACGGGCACATCTCGCCATTGGATAATGGGCAATCCAGCGGTTTTAAAATGACGTTCTACCAGTTCGTTAGCTGCCGAATCATAATGGTCATGATCTTCAGGAAAGAAGAAGTTGGCAACGCCAAATTGCCCCAATTCCAGGTTGTTTAGACCGGTAATTTTACGGAAAAACGTCAATGACAGATCTATGTTAACCCCTGCACCATCACCTATTCCTTCCGCACTCATGCCGCCACGATGAGGAATCGTGCATAATGCTTCATGGGATTTAACCAGCAAGTCATGAGTTTGCTTGCTCTGTTTGTGGGTAATAAAACCCACGCCACAGCTGTCTTGAGATAAGTCAGCGTCGTAGAGCATTTCGTCGTTATTACCTAGTCGGGAATATGTAGTCATTTTTGCAGCCCGTAAAAATCATGCTGTCGCATGCAGCGTATAGTGTACGTTTTTATCTAAATGCGTGGTGCCGTCGGAAAATAAGATTTTAGTGCGACCACTGCTTTAAAGATAAATTTCATTTAGTGAAACCTAGTAATCATATCATGATAGACGCCGCCTGTCATTTATAGAAAAGTCAGCCGGTTTGCTGAGTAGACGAGTTGTAAATCTAATTTGATTACCTAGAAACATCAACTGTTTTTTTGATGCGGTATGGCTTTATAACTGAATACTATCTTACCAATAATTTAATAGCTCTTAAATCTAGTCCCAATGGAGCCTGTCTTGCGAATAAATGTAACTATAAAGTCTTCCAAATTTGCTGCCTTAACTAGCGCCGGATAAGGATTTATCATGGCGATGCAGTCGCCGGGATTGTTTTTGGTTGTCATTTCATTTTTTATGTTTGTTAAAGGTAACGGCATGCTTTGCATATAAGCTGGAAACACTGTATTAACTAATTTTCGTTTGTTTCCCGCTATTGCCGTGCAGGACTGCTTTTTTTCTTGTGTGGCATATAAATATGGTATCTTTCTATACGGGTTGAGTGACTGAATAGCGTTGTTAAGTCATTTAATATTACAACTCAGTTATTTTGTATTGTTGTGCAAATTCAAGGTGCTAATTTGAAAGAACATTATGATGTA
>Ga0066414_1000196_pt1 | contig 9681 bp, 10 predicted proteins | sample LakWasMet20_HOW5_2_FD_59541 | JGI IMG/M metagenome (GOLD analysis project Ga0066414, IMG submission 59541) | Freshwater sediment methanotrophic microbial communities from Lake Washington under simulated oxygen tension - Sediment Metagenome 20_HOW5 | ecosystem: Environmental > Aquatic > Freshwater...
GTTGGTCATATAACTTTTTTAACTTCGAACCATAAATCTAAAAAGTGCAGCAGAATGACGTTTTTTATCACCGAGATTTGGTAAATGACTGCGTGCATGCTGAAAAAAACTAATATATTCATGATTTTATTTGGTTCATAAAACCATAAGGCTGTTTAACTGCTCTCTTTATGACAAAAGATCATACTTCGAGTGTGTGACTAAATCGTGACAGAAAATATTTTCTGTTACCGGGCTTCATCAAGAATGCGCCAGAGTGGAAAATTGAAGTTGAATTTAAAGGATTTTTTAAACTGACAATCGAGTTTAAAAAGTTAACGAGAACCCCCTATCTTTATCCATGTTGGATAGTTTGGAAATTCTAAGCTTGATCGCTAACAGGCCTGTTAATAAGCCACGTTGATTGCTAGCGGTGATATGGCCATGTTCGTCTTGCGAACCAGCATTTCTAAAAGATCATGACTAGGCATGTTTTGATTATGCGCCATATCCTGGATAAGTTTGGCTTTTTGCAAGATCTCTTTAACAGCCTGCTGAGAAATAGAGTTGTTTGGGGGAGATTGAATCGTGTTGCATGGCTTTGTAATAGCAGGGTTAGCCCGGTAGATTTGTTATGGTTGGTAAATTTAAACTATCAAGAACGATGAACATTCGTTGTATTAAGCCAAGCAGCTTTTGGGTCGATAGGTAGTGTCGATAGTGTAAGTTAGATGGCTCATTCTAATCTGTAGTGTAGCGGATCCAATTCTATCGGTTCAAATTCCCTCGTTTCATGGTTAACCGGGTTTGTAGTAAGGAGTGCCCTAATCGGCTGAGGTAAAACTATCAGGACCCCATAGATCCAGCCGCTCCGCGATCGTGATAGTTTTGAAACTCCGCTTTTGATCTTGCTTTCTAACAGTAATTAGCGGGCGTTGGTCGGAAGCAGTGCGCTGCACCGCTTCCTTTATCTGCGACCCAGAGTTGCTATTTGATCATTTCTTTGATTTCTTCGATTTCTCAAGCAACTCCACACATTCAGCAATTAGATCATCCAAGAGTTTTACCGAAGACGTTGCTCCTGCTTTGATTTCCAGTAAAAACTCCATTTCCTTTTTAGAGATATCACCATCTGCTAATATTTCCTTACGAAGAATCGCAACTTCTTTTTGAGTAATATGTCCATCTGCTAAAGCAAAAGCTTTAGCTACTTTGCGCCATTTAGCCATTGTTTTCCCTCATAAAAAAATATTAAAAAAGATTTGTACATTCTTACAAATACCTCCCTGATTTTGTTAGGCTAACATGTTACAAGAGGACGGAGCAAGTCAAATAAATCATGCGTTTGAGAATGGCACTAATCTGTTCATGGTAGAAATATGATACTGATTATGGGCATTACCGAACTCAAACCCCGAATAGCAAACTATTTAAAATTACTCCAGATTCAGTCAAAAATACCCCAAAGCGAATGCCGACCCAATCCACGCAGCCACAATAACCAGTATCAATCCCGGGATAACCGCGCCGACGAATCGCCAGTTACCACTCAGGACAGCAAGTACAACTTTAGTGATGCTGTTCGTCGTTAAACTGGCAAGAATGGGTAATACGGCGTCGTTTGCACTGAGTTTTCCTGCGGCCACTTGAGACGCTACAGCAACGGCTGCTGAATGGGTATCGGCAAAACCGGCAATTGCTGCGGCAACAATCACGCCTTCTTTACCAAGCCAATGCTGAAGGGCTGCCGTGAGCAGCATGACTGAGGAAACCGTACCGGCGAACATCAATGCAGTCTTGATGCTGACTGGTTGTCCTAAATCGACCGATTCAGGCGGTTTTTGACGCAGTGCGATTAGCGTAAAAATGATGCCATAAACGATTGCGGTAACACCGGCACAAACCAGTGATAACCATAAGACCGATATCGTTGCTCGACTGGTTGCAGTTAGCACCAACGAAAGTTGAATAATAGTCGCCACGGTTGACAAGACTGCCCCGGCAACTGCACCCCACAATAGGGCAGGTGCCTTAGCAACGCGAACACCCATTGAACTGATGGTGGCTGCGCTGGACACAAAACCAGAAGCGAAACCGGTGATGGGTAGACCGATAAGCGGCCCCATGATCCGGAGCGAAACGTATCCAGCTGCACTGATGGACATGATCAGAATAGCAATCATCCATATTGTACGGGGGTTCAAAGCATTAAAAGGCCCCATATACTGGTCAGGGGCCAGGGGTAACAGCACGAGCGCCGAGGCCGCTAAAACCAGGCTATCGTTCAGTTCCGTATCTGTCAAAATTGTTTTGACGAAGCGATGAAGGATAGGTCGTGCTGTCAGTAATATGGTCAGAATGACCGCAACACCTGACGCTAAAGCAGGCTCCCGCATTGCTAAGCCGCCGAGTAGAAGAGTAAGCAGTAACGCCGCTTCGGTAGTTAAGCCTGGATCTTGCTCCTGGCTAGACCGAAAAGCCATCGCGGTGAGTACAGCAATAGCCAACGCCATTATGGCCAGTAGTGCCGAACCGCCAAGCGTAAAACTGACAGCCCCCAGCAAAGACACTGTGGCAAAGGTCCGAATACCCATCGACGCACGTGCAGGTCCACTGCCTTTACGACGTTCTCGTTCGGCACCGATGAGCAGCCCTATGGCAAGGGCAATGCCAAAATTAAGAATGGGTTGATCTGTTGATGGTATTGAGTTCACGATACATCCGCTCATTCAGTCTTGATTGGAGATAAGTTATTGCCTTAGCGAAACATAAATACACTGCGAGGTACACAAAATTAGCAGGAAGATGCCAGTGGTTGGCCTACTGACAGACATTTCAGGCATTCAGTGTGTTCGATTCCGCTAGACAAACTCTTAAAGGACTATATCACAATAGGCAGGGCACATTGAAACGAATCAAGCAGAATTGACGTCGTTTTAAATTTTCCGGAAATTGAACCATGACCCAATAAATTGCTCCGCTGAGACCTGATAAATTCTTGCACGGTATGGTTATTTTCAAAGTAAGCGAAAGACTTTTACGGTTCAGATCACATCAACCCAATGATTCTGTTTAGCTCAGAAGGTTGTTTCCGAGTCTAAGAATTGTCATCAATATGTCACACATCAGCTATAGCATAAGACTTTTGCTTTCAAGCTCCCAAGCTAACCTGATGGTGCAAAATGAATATTTTGAAGTTGATGAAACTGGCCGATGTTTTTACTGTTGGTAATCTTTGTTGCGGCATACTCTCAATTTTGCTGGCAATTGATGAACAGTATGGGCTAAGTGCAACGTTGTTAATGTTAGCCGTGGTGTTTGATGTGCTTGACGGGAAAATAGCCGGTTTGCTGCATCAAAAAAATCTATTCGGCAAACAAATTGATTCGATGTCCGATCTTGTTTCATTTGGCGTCGCCCCTGCCTTGTTATATTACGCAATGAGTTCACCCGGTATCTTCGGTATTGTCGTGACCTTGTTTTTTATCTCCTGTGGCATGCTCAGGTTGGCAAGATATAATATTTCCGATGGATCGGGTTTCGTGGGCGTACCCATAACAGTGAACGGGGTTTTATTTCCACTCTTATTTGTATTACTCATTTATTTTCCCGGTACGTTGGATTATTGGCCGGTGGTCTTTTTACTACAGGGTTTCCTGATGATTTCAACTTTAAAAATCTCCAGAATTTTCTAGCTAGCCAGTAGCCCATATGCACCGCAGTGAAATGCGGGAAATTGAAGCAACAAATCTCTCGATTTCTCAAGCCACAGCCAAGCTGCTTAATACTCGCTGCGCTCTGTGCAAGTCATGCGGTGTAATACGCTACGCTATTACACTCTATGCTTTTGTGATGTCTTAAATATGCGACTTACCGTACCGCCATCAATCCAACAAATACGCTGGCATTTCATCCTTAAGCGCAACGCCAGTAAACCCGCATTTCAAAGCTTTCTGACTAAGATACAGCGTTTTGGCTGCGGCTTCTTCGTATGACAAACCGTCTGGTGGACGAACATTTGAAATGCAATTACGGTCGGCATCGGTATTGCTTGGTTGCGGTGAGTGCGTTAGATAGATGCCCAGGCTATCTGCGGCACTTAGGCCTGGTCGTTCACCAACAATCATGATGACTAACCGGGCAGCTGTTAATGCGCCGATCTCATCTGACAAGGCCACTCGTCCATCGGGAATTAAGCAGATTGGGCCGAGTTGGATGGTGCTGGTTTTGAAAGCCGCAAGCAAGGTTTCTAACAGCGGCAAACCATGCGCGTCTAATGCCTTGCTGGATAAGCCATTGGTGATGATTATTACAACATCGCTTGGTTTTTTAGGCCTAATTTTTAGAAGTAACTGGCTGCTGTCACTTAACTGACGGCCTAAATCCGGCCTGAGCAGATATTGCTGGCGGTTGATAATTGGTGTGGTCAGGCATAGCGTTTCCAGACCAAAATTTTGCACGCTTTGCGCGAACTGCTCAACATCCCACGGTTGATGCACGGCATCCCTAGCTGCAGCATGGGCCAGTTGAAAATCCAGCAAGGCTTTGGTTGGCGTGCCGCAACCAGCATGCCCCTGAGCAATTCTGGCTTGGGTAAACTGACGCAGGGTTTGCCACGGATCTTGCGTTGGTTTGCTCATTTCGGCCCCTCAAGATATTTGGAAAAACTACCTAACAATGGCGTTGTCAGTCTGCTTTCAGATAACGCATTTCGGCTGCTAAAAATCCCCATGTTATCCAGCCAGGCCTCAAACTCCGGCGCTGGCCGTAAGCCCAAAACCTGCCGAAGATAAAGCGCGTCATGGAACGATGTGCTTTGATAAGCCAGCATCACATCATCCGAACCAGGTATGCCCATAATGTAATTGCAGCCTGCGACGCCCAGCAAGGTCAACAGGTTATCCATGTCATTCTGGTCGGCTTCGGCATGATTGGTGTAGCAAATATCGCAGCCCATCGGCAATCCCAACAACTTGCCGCAAAAATGATCTTCCAAGCCAGCGCGAATGATTTGTTTGCCGTCATAAAGATATTCCGGGCCGATGAAACCGACCACGGTATTTACCAGCAATGGTGAAAATTCTCGTGCCACGGCATAAGCACGTGCTTCACAAGTTTGAGCGTCAATGCCATGATGGGCGTTTGCTGATAGCGCGCTACCTTGGCCGGTTTCAAAATACATGACATTGTGCCCCAAACTGCCGCGCCCCAGTGATTCCGCCATCGATTGAGCCTCGCGCAACATAGCTAAATCAACACCAAAACTTCGGTTGGCAGCTTCCGTGCCGGCAATGGATTGAAAAACCAAATCGACTGGCGCGCCGCGCTGCATTAATTCCATGCTGGTGGTTACATGGCTGAGTACGCAGGATTGGGTAGGAATTTGGTACTGCTGGATGATGTCATCAAGCAGATTTAACAGGGTATGTACATTGTTCAGATTGTCCGTGGCTGGGTTAATGCCGATTACGGCATCGCCACTGCCATACATTAGGCCATCTAAAATACTTGCGGCGATACCGCGAGCATCATCGGTTGGATGATTGGGCTGTAAGCGCGTGGATAAGCGACCAGGCAAACCAAGGGTATTACGAAAGCGGGTGACAACTCGACAGCGTTTGGCCACAGCAATCAGGTCCTGATTACGCATAATTTTGCTGACGGCAGCGACCATCTCTGGTGTCAGCCCGGCTGATAAATCGGACAAGTCACTGGTATCGGTTAACAGCCAATCCCGTAACTCACCCACTGTCATGGCTGCTATTGGTGAAAACGCCGTTGGGTTGTGTTGTTCCAAAATCAATCGGGATACTTCATCGACTTCCGGGTCAATTAACGGGTATTCGATAAACTGCTTTAACGGCACGTTTGCCAACACCTGTTGGGCTATTGCGCGTTCTACTTCCGAATTTGCAGCAATACCCGCCAGTACATCAGCTGCCCGCAGGGGAGATGCTTTGGCGAGCAGTATTCGTAAATCCTTGAAGTAAAAACTTTTCCCATTGTGCGTTACGGCATAGCCCATGTCTGTCGCCTGTCTTTTCGATTCGGAAATTAACTGCCAAGCATACGAAACGAATGTGATGGAAATGTGACAATTGATAATGGAAGTTTACACATTTATCGATCATAAAATTCAAAAAACAAGGGAATCAGTAGCCGATTGTCATGATTTCGACTTATCACTATACCAAAATTTAAAGTTACACAACGCATCAAGCCGTTGATAACCTTGAGTTATCGGCAGGTTGTGCCTAAAAATGATAGGTTTTTTGTAATTAAATAAAATTACTGCTTCCCTTGATTACCAGATGATCTAAGTATTGTTGAGTTGACTATGAGATGTAAATGAAAATTGTTTAATTTTGGTACTAAAGGCGAGAAGTATTTCAAATTTGTGGTGCCGATTGAAAGTAGAGATGAAAACACCGTTACCGTCATCAGGATTAAATTACTAAACGAACTGATTGAAAAAATTGAAGAGGATGATTACAAAAAACTCATCAAAAAGACGTTGTCGAATAAATCATAAATTAGGCCAAATTGACTGTAGTTCGGCCATATCAAATTTATTCAGGCACAGAGTTACCTAACCGAACATTCGAGTAAGCACTACGTTACTTACTTAAGTCAGCCGCCTTGTCCGGCTGGACAACTTTTAGGGCCAGGCAACAGTGGCTAAGCAGGTATCCGCTTGCACTGGAACTAAACGCGTATCTGAAGATATTTTTAAAAATCTAAACAGGCTTTTTGCAGTATTAGAGCAGATTTTTTACCGAGCTTTACGCTACTAACAGATTTTCCGCTCAAAAGTTTATAGGTTTTATCTAACTGGATAGGACTGACGGCTAACTTGGATTGATTAAGTAATACCATCCCGCAAGTAAAATCCCTGCGTAATAAACCGCGCCATAAATATCTTGATCCTGTGGCTGCGCCTAGATTAAGACTATAACCTGACCACCAGTGGTTTGGTGCAGACCAGCCAAGTTGATTGCTAGTCATTCATCATGGCCTTGGCTCACTAAAAACCAAGTTGCCAAACCGTAATTGCGTTGTTGGGTAGTCGTGCCATAATCCATCAAAATCACCTGACTACCCAAGCTGTGAACATAATCTATATAATCCAAAAAGCTTAGAAAGCCGAATTCTCCGTCGCCACTGACCAATCCTTTATCAGATCCGCCGCGTTCCAGGTTAATATAATCAGCCGCTTTGATTTGCCGAGTAATCGCTTCATTCTCAGAGCTTAGCGTGTCCGCATGCCAAATAGCATTATGAGCGATCTCGATATTGGGAAAAGTACTGTGTACCACTTCCATATAGTCAGCAAAATAACGCTGCCAATCTGAAAGGGTCATGTTTTTGCCAGTGTTTCGATCAATCGGGTTAACAAATTTGCCGTTACCGTCACAAACCCGCCAAGTCAAATTAACATCATCCAACCACAAACCTTTATAACCTTTAGACAAAATATCCCGCATGTTGTCGATCATGTAGGCTTTAAACGCTGGATTACTGAAATCACCCGCAAATTGGTCGCAGCGACCATGTTGACAGTTCCAGGGAATATAAAGCTTATGACCTTTACTATCACGCAGAATCCATTCAGGATGATTTTTTGCTAAAGCACTATGCTCATAAATCGCATAGGTATCGACGTAAACCAAACCATCCGGGTACCACTGCAGACGATTATCAAAATAAGGCGCATAGACTAACATCCGGGCGTAATGACTGCGCATCCAGCTTTGTCGGCCTACATTCGGGTTAGCCGAATAGCGATTGAACTTTGGTCCAGCCATATTAAAGAATTTAACTTGCCCAGCAGGATCTGATGGTTCCGATAAGGCTAACAGAGGTAGATTTAAAAACAGAAGGCTTAGAAAACAGATAACACGCTTTCTCAGAAATTGTAAATCCCTAAAAAACGAGTTACAACGCTTTCTCTGTGCACAAATGCCGGGTTGCTTAGTTAATTGAGTGTTCGACACTGTCTTTGCTTGGTTCATCATGTGTTTAAGATCATCGATACAAAAATGTAGTATAGATCCAGTTTAAGCTGATAATTGGTAAGCTATGCTGAATAGGGTAAACCAAATTCGAAAGGGTTTACTTTGGCTAGAAGTAGCATTTTTCAAGTAAATGCCGCCAAACGCTTGGTATCCAGCTAGACGCATCTACCGTGGATTACTTTATCCATATCAATAAGAAAAAATTTGGGCATGGTTAACCAATACAAGGCCGGTTGGTTTAAGCTTCGTCAAACTTACGGGATTTCGTGAGGCAGCAGCGTTAAAGCTGGCTTGGTTGTATAAACCCGATTTGAACAGTCGATTTGGTAACATCGATATTTTAGAGCCAATCAATACCGATGCCTTACAATCACAATGCAAAAAACCGTAATAAATTTGACAAGTTTCGTTGCAAAGTTAGTAATAAATCTGACTATAAACTGGTAACTCGGTTATTAGATCCGACAATTTTTGCTTAATTGTCGTCTAAAGGATCATTATCTTCAGGTGGATTGCCGTCGAATATCAGAAATTCGCGATGTTGCAGATACGTATTTTTTATAAAGTCGTACCGGTCGCCACTGATTGCTTCATCAAGCATTTTTTTACTCGACATAAGACCGGCACGATAATCCGTTACATCCAATGCACTGGTGCCTACGGTTACCAGGGAGCCAGTTAAGCCACCAAAGATGGAGACGTAGGTTAGCGGATCCATAAGAGCATCACCCAGCATTCCTATGGTGTCTCTGGGCGTGCTGGGGCCAAAAAATGGCAGTACTAAATACGGGCCGGATGGCAGCTTCCAAAAGGCTAGGGTTTGACCAAAGTCTTCATTATGTTTAACTAAGTCAATCTTACTCGCCCAGTCAAAAATGCCCCCAACGCCAATCGTTGTATTGATGATAAAGCGGCTGATATCCATACCTCCCTGCAACAATTTAAGCTGAAAAATATCATTGATGGTGACGCCGATGTCGTTAATATTGCTAAAAAAATTAGTCACGCCATCATCAACCGCTTTGTTTGTAATATTTAAATATCCAGAGGCGACCGGTTTTAAAATGTGCTGGTCAAAGCTGTCGTTAAAAGCCTGTGTACTTTGGTTCCAGTGTCTCCAGGGATCAGTTTGTTCGGCTTCCTTAAGCGAAGTGCTGGCACAACCCGATAGCCCCCCTATTGCTAGGGCGCAAATTAGTAGGGAAATAGCAGGCATTGCGCTTTCAAAGAACTGGGTGACGTTACCACGATAGCCATTGGACGTTAATGCGTTCATAAAATACTACCCGGAGAGAAGGATAACCCCATCTGCTTGTTCCGCTGCTAACGCAATTGATAAGCGTGAGAAGGGAAAACCAAGCCGATACCTGGCGATGGCCCGAGGCGCATAATGAAAGCGAGCTTGATCGTAAACCGCGCTACCAATCTGCCTAACCACCGCAATGATATGCACAAAAGCCATGTCTAAAACCGCCCAAAACATATCCATACGCCACTACCAGCAGTTGCTGGCGATATGGAAAATGCGTATAAAATCGAAATAATAATACTAATCACGAGCCGGCTAGCTGTTATAAATCATAAATAAACAGGGCAAGTTTTTTCGGTAAATTAGCGTTTATATTTCAATTAAACCTAGCAAAGTACTCTGATTTAGGGCGCTTAATTCAGAAGACTTTAGCGAAAC
>Ga0066414_1000220_pt1 | contig 9091 bp, 16 predicted proteins | sample LakWasMet20_HOW5_2_FD_59541 | JGI IMG/M metagenome (GOLD analysis project Ga0066414, IMG submission 59541) | Freshwater sediment methanotrophic microbial communities from Lake Washington under simulated oxygen tension - Sediment Metagenome 20_HOW5 | ecosystem: Environmental > Aquatic > Freshwater...
TATCAAGTAGCGCGCAATCTGCGCATTGATAATGACCGTTTCCCCTACATGAGGGGGTTGGATTTACACCGCGCCCTAGCTCTACTCTCATTTCGCAACCATCATCGCATAACTGTACATTCAACTCAGACCCGCCGACCTGTGGCGGTTGTATAGTTTCGGTGTTGATCATAAATCCTCACTTCGTTTAGGTTCGGTTTCCGGCGGACTGGTTACCAGGGCGTTATGTGCCTGCTCTGCGATTAAGCTCACTGCCGCTAATCCAGCCCTTTAAAACGCATCCTGCTGCGCAAAGATTGTTGTCGTAATATATTCCAACCTCATCGCTTGACCACACCGTTTGGGTTTCCGGGCCTTCTATTTGCAACGATACCTCGATTGTCTCCGGTGATTCGTTACATTCGATTGCGTACTCAATAGCTTCATCTACAGCTTTCTTTAAATCAGTAAGTTTCATATATTATTCCGCTTATAAAACGCATAACCCGTAAATCAACGGGAACGCGGATTCAATCTTTCGTTAAAATTACGGACGCGTCGCCGCGTCCCGTTATTATTGCGTTTACCGCTCTGTCGTCATCGTTTACGATAGTCGCAAAAACGTTTTTATAATCACGGCGATTCCATTTTTCTATAGCTCCATTTCTATCAGGGTCACTGTCCGTTTCAGCATCACATGATGCACATTTAATCCAACATGCGTCAGAATTGGTTCTGCAAACATGCACTTCTTGGCTTCCGCAGAATGGGCAGCATTTAATCGCTTCGTTCATCGTAATATCCTAATGTATAACTATTTATTCCTTAGTCGGCTTGACCAGATCCGGCAGCACGTCGTACACCCTCATCATCCCCTCAGATCGATGCCCTGCCGATGCTTGTCTCTCAGCTAATGGCGTATCGCTTATACCTTTGCGCTTCTGATCGTGAAAAGTAAACGTCGTAAACTCAACGCCATCCTTCTCGGCCTGCTCTTTTGCAACGGCCTTAATCCGCTGGATGGCGGTTTGCATGCCGCTATCGGTTATAGGGTCGCCTGTCCGCTCGCTGATAAACAAGAAGCGCCGGTCAGATTTGATGGGATGTGGCTGCTTTCTTGCAGACAATATCGCATCCCGCGTTTTTTTTAGCTCCTCCCAAACCGCTCTAAGCCTGGGTTGCCATTCGGTGATGTTCGCCTTACTGCCCTTGTGACGATAGACCAGTAATCCATTATCCCGCTCGTTGGCATCGGTTAGCTCCAGTACCTCGCACATTCTTAATCGACACAGGTACGCCAGCTCCATGGCATGCGGCACATACCAGTATCCACTTTGTTTCGCAATATTGAGCATGTACAAATAATCCTTGTCTTCAGCATAGTGCTGTCTCGGGGCTATACTGATCTTTTTAATCCCGGTCGCGGGATTCATTGGTACTTTTTCATATTCATAGGCCCAGGCAAATAGGCGCTTGATGTAGGCCAATTCTTTGTTGGCCCGGCTTTCGGAGTCTTCCGCGCGTTTATCGCGGTATCGCCTGATTAGCCCCACCGTCCATTTGGACAGTGGGACATCACCCAGCTTGCCGGTACTGGCATCGCGTGTGATGATCATTTGGCGGCAATTGGTATAATCTTTTTTGGTTGATGCGCTGAGTTTGTGCCAGATTCGAGTTCGCTCGAACTCTAATGCGAGCGACGCAAAAGTATCGAGAGTCTTGACTTGCTGGGCTTCGGCCGCCTGCCAAATTTCCGCCAGCGTGGCTTTTGGCCCGCAAATGCGTTTATTTTTGCGGGACCCAAATCCATCGTAATAACTGAACATCCATTTGCCGGCGCCTGATGCATTAAACCAAACACGATCCGGCAGTTTATCGATGTTGATATGCGATGGCATATTTGTGCTGGACCGCTTGCGGCCTGGCTTCTTCATAGAATTTTTATTTCTTCGTCGGGCTTGGTTGGCTGATAAGATTCTAGTCCCATCGCGGCATTGAGTGCAGACAGGGTCGTGTAAATGCCCTTTTTGCCATATAAAAATCGGATGCCGTTTTTTCGCAAGTTGGCCTCAAGATCGCTTGTTCGGGCGCACCCTGTCGCGGCTTTTAGGTCATCTTGAGTCAGTAGGCTTGGGTTCATTTTTAAATTCCTTTAATCAACCGCGCCCTCGCAGCATCGGCATTGGTGCAGCATGTTATACAGCGCTTCGAGTGACTGCCTTTGACGATCTTACCGACCTGATCTATCGGCTTATCGCGCCGACAGGATGCGCAATGAAAAAACTTTTTAATTACGGAGGCTGCTTCGGTATTCATTATGCAGCCTGCTGCCTAAATGATTCAGCGCGAGCAAACCAACCTCTCATGAAGACTGCTTGGGACGGGTCGGTATTGATAATTTCTTGGTAGTAATTGAGACGGCAATCGATGATGATATTTATAAAATGACTGCCAAGCTCGGCAACGACCCGCTCCGATGTTGTTATCGTTTGTTGGCCTATCAGGCCGTCCGGTTTTGTGTTGCTATAGCCGCTGCCGACTAAGGCCGTTTGCAAGATTTTTACAGCACCACGTCGGCCATGATTTACGGCCATATCAAGCACGATGGGCTGTATTAGCGGCGGCAGGCTGATAATGTTGGGTCTTACGTAATACAGGGTGTAATAGATTTTTTCGGCGAGTTCTTTGGTTACTCCCCTTATTTCGGCCTTAGTGATATTTTCAGATTGTCGCTTAAAATATTCGGCATAGCTCAGGCTGGTGATGCCGCAGTTTGTCGGACCGCCTTTATCGGCGTGGTGATTTACGTAGCCGCCTTCTTTTTTAATTATTTCGGCAATCATTTCTTTAATAGTCATAGTTTTTTGCTTCCAACATAAAATATGGTCATGGCTGCCTCTAATGCAGGGTGTTAAATCTGTGTTGCGGTAAGTGACTGGCGTTGTTTACGCGGACCATAATGTCGATGGCCAGTGCGGCGTGCTTGAAGGCGGCGTCATCGGCAAAGCCAAGTGCCAGAAGACAGCAAGCTAATCTAACTGCCTCCCTTGCCTGAGCCATACTTAGATCGGCTGATTGCGCATAACGCTGCACTTTTTCAGCCATGTCCGCACGGCGGCGCTGTATTGGGGTAAGCTTGCTCCGGTAGGATTGCAGGCGGAGCTTGTTGACGCGGTTTTGATGTCTTTGTGATTGCATGACGAGCCTCTTCTACTAAGTTTGTTAACCGCATCCGTGCGGTCGGTTTGGCGTTTCCGCGTAGTTGCCCAGCTTGAGATAAGTCGGGCTTCTCGTTGTTTTTTTCAAAGCCACTGTTTGCAATGGGTTTGAAAAAAATACCCGCGATACAAGCCGGGCGAGATCAGGAGGCGCTGAGTAAATCGGTTTTCGAATCCTTATATTTGTTGCAGGGTTCTTACTGTTGTCGCTAAGTCGGTTTCGTTGATGTTTAGCCGGTTTGCCAACGCGGCTTTGTTGTCGCTGTCCAGGTTGTTGCACCAGAGCAGCACGGATAAGCGGTCTCGTCCTGTTAGGGTCTTTTGGGTATCTTCGATATAGGCCGCATCAAGACCGCGCTCTGCAAATACGGCTATGATTTGCAGTGCCAGCCAATCAAGTGTTTTTTTAGCCATGGTTACGCTCCTGGTATTCGTTTTTTACATGAAGGTGTTTGCGAGTGACTCATAGCCATCCTGGCAACGGATTTTGCAAACATCCCAGCCTTCATTGATTTTTTCTTTTGCTATGCGAATGGCGTGCCCCATATCCCACGCCTCAATGCTGAGGGATGATTCTTGGCCGCCTTGTAGCATTAAATAATATATGTTCATGTTGGTTACTCTATGTTTTTGTTGTTTGTAAATGTCGGGTTACGCTGTGCTAACCCGACCTACTTGGCTTTGTTGTGGAAAATATTACCAAAAGGTATTTTTAAAGTAAATACCAAATAGTAATTATTTTTTAATTGGGTATTTTTTGAGTAATAAAAAACCCGCTCAAGGCGGGTTTTTGGTGGGTTAAGTTAGAAATAGCTAACTTTTAGTGGTGTTGATCTAAAATCTTAAAGGGTGGGCGCTTTCTCATTTGGCGTTATTTATGTTTAATTAATATCTAATCCGAATTCGCTAAATTTACCTATATGCTTACCGGTAGATCCATCATAAATAGAAACTACACTGACGGTATCATCTGTATTTTTGTAGTAGTTATAAATCACTCCCATAACGATATTTTTCTCATCAATATTTAAAAGGCTAAATTTATTACCTATATATGCTCTGGGTGTTCCTGATGGGCTTTCAACTTTGTATAAAATGCCAGCCTTTGTGTAGTCTAAAATTAGCTTTTTGAGTGTTTGCTGCTGCTTTTGGTCTGTATATTTTGGTTGGCTATAGTTGTTGATTTCCTGGCTGGTGTTGTTATTTGACTTTGATTTTCCGCTTAAATATAAAACAATAATTATCGTAAAAAATATAACAATGAAAAAGCTCAGGCATCCCGATTTACTTTTTATTTTAAATCCACAGTTGGGGCACGCTGTTGCTTTGCTGCTTATTTCATGAGCGCATTCTTTGCATTTTACTAAGGCCATGGTGATGCTCTGGTTAGTTGTATTTGTTATTTATCTTTCATCGTTACTGTTGTTGATTCAGGGTAGCTGTAAAGTGCGTTATTTGCACCGTCAATAACGCACGAGATAATGCAAGCATCTACCAGTATTAAATCTATTAAAAAGTACCCAGTTTCAAAGCTTGGCGATAAGCGTTCTATTCCTGCTTGCAGGTTATTATCGCAGGCCACTTGCATTTCATTCCCATCCCTATGGATACTGGTCAGCGAATTTGGAGTAGTAGTCCATGCGCCTTCTTCATTTTTTATGTTGCATCGTGTCTTATCTGAGTTTTTATCATTAGCCGTTAGCACTGTAATATTTTGGTATGCGCCTTGAGACATGCTGGCGCATCCGGTCAAAGATAGTGCTAAAAATGCAGGTATTAAAAATTTCATTGTTGGTTTCTTCTTTTGGTAAGTAATTGCTTACGCCGTAGCTAATTCGCCAAAGAAAGTATCTTTGACGATGTTGTTAGTTTTGTATTAATGGGCTTAAATCATGGTTGTTTTCGTGCCTATGGCAATTGCGACGCCATGCACAGTTATATTTTCCTCCTCTAAGGTCACTGTTTCGGGTTGTCCGGTTTCTAGTGGTTGGACGTTTAGCTTTCCAAATCCTGGGCACCAGCGTACTAACGTCGGTTTTTCGCCGCCAATTGAGATTAATACGACTTTGGTTTTTTCTGGCAGTTTCTTAGTGTCAAACAATAGTCGTGTTCCTGCGGGAAAGTCCTTGAATAAATTGCTATCAATATCAATAGCAAATAACTCTCCGAAGATAATGGTGTCTTTTTTAATTGTCATAAGATCCAGCTCCTTTATTTTTGTTATGGAGCCGGGGCTTTGGCAATAATCAGACCAATCAATGCACCGAGTTTTAATAACTTTCACGCCAGGGACGCTAAATCCTGATGTGTTATAAATAGATTTAACATCTTGCAGAGATTTTGATTCATCGCCATCGAGCCATTTTTCAGGCATGTCTGCTAAAAGCTCTAATGACCTGGCCTTTTTCTCGCCAAATGATTTTGTTTTTAGTAGCCCAGATGCTTCGCCTTGATTAATCCCTGTTTTTTCGACAAATGCTGCTTGTATGCCCTCGTAGTGGATATTAATCCATTCTTTTAGGCGCTTTCGCCTAGTTTTTACAATTTCAGAATCTTCTTTTGCCATTCTATAAGTATCCCAAGTAATTACCTTAAGGTAAATATCAAAATGGTATTGCTTAATTAATTACCATTTAGTAATATTTAGGCATGGAAACATTACGCTTATACCTAAACAGCTTGTCAGTTAATGACCGCGAAGCCTATGCAGCTGCCTGCGGAACGTCGGTTAACTATTTACGCAAATCCATTTCTATAGGCTCCAGGTTTGATGGCGCTTTGGCGAGAAAGCTAGATCAATACTCTAATGGTCATGTGCAAAAGTGGGAGTTGCGGCCTGATGTTTGGCCGGAATTAGTTATTAATGATAATGATGTTAAGGCGGCTTAGTTCCGTAGGTCGGGTTAGCGTAGCGTACCCCGCCATTTTAGCTGTCGTCTGAGTTGCAGTTAATTTTAATAACCCCAGCCCGATTGAGTAATCGGGCTGATTACCTAAGTAGGTTTACCTATGACGATTATGAAAGAGCCAGAACTTAAAGACCGCGTGACGGCTGCTATTTTTATCATGGCGTTCGGTGCCGAAAATACCGGGGTTATGACGCTGCAAAAGCTGATGTGGCCTTATACCGAATATGAAATCGGCGATGTTAATCGCACCGCGACGGCGCTGGTGTCCAGTGTTCATACTGAATTGCTAAAAGCCTTGCCTCCTCCTCAGATTGAGCAGATTTCGAAACGTTTATCCTCGTATTTGTCTTTCGTGGCAGGAGACGGATGGCCTGATGAAAAAATCCCGTCTCTGGAAGACGGATAACATCCCCTGCTGTGACTGGCAATTCTGTTTCATAGAATTTTGGGTCTAGGTCATCGCCGTCGGCGAGATAGTAAAGGCGGTATTTGTACATGCGAAACCTCGTTAAAGATAAAAAAATAACTCTTAAGTGTAGCTGCTCTGGTGATTTATGACTAAAAGCGCCGAATGTTTAACAAGCTGGCTGGATGAGCTGCGCACCAAGGCGGCTGGCTGCGGGTACGCGGGTGATTTGGTTGCCGATGCCGGGGCGGATGAATGGGCGGAATATTATTACGACGGCTGGTCGGTGGATGAGGCGTTGTTTATTTGGGCGGCGTTTGAAGCGGCAGCGGAAAGCTGGCTGGTTCGCGCTCGCGCTGTGTTTGTATAAAAACTGGGGCGTCCGATGGATGAGTTAAAAGCGGAGTTGTTAGATGCGGGGTCGTTTACGGCGCGAGAGGCCGAGATTGCACGGCTTATGGCTGAGGGTTTGTCGGATAAGGATATTGCTCGGGTGTTAGCGATTAGCATCAAAACAGTAGCGACGCATTCAGCCAATTTTTATGAAAAGCTTGGGGTGCGCAATCGGTCGATCAATACCCGTTGCACGGCGACTTTAACGATGGTTGCGCGGGGTATGGTGCGGCTGTCGATTAAGTCGATTGTGGTTATTTTGATTTTTAATTCAGCCCAGATTGACAGTTCAGCGTTGCGCATTAAAGGCGCCCGAAGCGGTTCATCTGTGTCGAGGTTGCGGCGGACCGATGAAGCTTAAGTTTTGTGCGTTGTTCTGGTTGTTGGTCGGCCTGCTGGTTTTGCTGGCGTTTGTTGTCGCTAATGCGCTGATGGCGGTTGTCGATGGAACTCTGGGCTGGGTTGAGCATGAGATTAATGCGGCGTTTGATGCAAGGTTTGGGGATTGGTGATGTGGCTAACAGGACAAAGCGTTCGCAAATATGACCTCTAAAAAAATCAATTTCGACGCGATTAATTCGGTCGCGTTATCTAATTTTGAATCGCTGTTGAAGCAGTGGTTGCCGGACGGCACTAAGCACGGCTTTGAATATTCCGCTAAAAATCCTAATCGCTACGATAAGCATACAGGCTCTTTTTCGGTCAACGTAAGGAGAGGAGTATGGAAGGATTTTGCGTCGGGTGACGGCGGTAGTGATCCGATCTCATTGTTTGCTTATTTGTTCCACAATGACGATCAAGGGGCAGCGGCTAAGGATTTGGCTGATTTGCTAGGGGTTAATGCGCCGGCATCCGTACCGGCTCCAGCCAAACCAAGGGCTAAAGCGCCTCGGTCTACGTGGGCGGCTATTAAGCCGCCTCAACCCGAACCGGCGGCGCATAAGGCGCACTTGGTGCGCGGCTTCCCTGAGCGGGTTTGGTGCTATCGGGACTTTGACGGCTCATCGCTCGGGTATATTTATCGGTTTTTGAATTCTGAGGGCGGCAAGGAGGTTTTGCCGCTTTCGTGGTGCAGAAACGAGCAAACCGGAGCTGAGGAATGGCGTTGGATGGCATTTGCTGATCCGCGCTGTTTGTACGGTTTGGATCGCTTAGCAACTAAGCCGGATGCACCGGTTTTGGTGGTAGAGGGCGAACCCTGCGCGGATGCGGGAGCAAGCGAGTTACCTCATTTGGCGGTGGTGACGTGGCCAGGGGGCAGTAAGGCGGTTGACAAGTCGAATTGGAGTCCGTTGGCTGGCCGCGATGTGATTATCTGGCCTGATTGTGACAGCCTGCGCGAGAAGATGCCGAAGGATGCGGCTGCTGATTATGTTCCGCCGTTTTTGCCTGAGGATAAGCAGCCTGGGGTTATTGCAGGCAATAAGATTGCCGCTAAGTGCTTAGCGATGGGTTGCCGGGTGTGGATGGTGAATATTGCACCGCCTGGGGAAAAGAAATCCGGCTGGGATATTGTTGACGCGATTGATGAGGGTTTATCGGGCGATAGTTTACGGCAGTATTTGCGCGCTAATGTGCGCCTCTTGGCGTCAGCGGGTCGTGACGATGGGAGTGCTAATAATGCTCCGCCGCCGGATTCGGCTGGCGCAGGCGGAGGCTCAAGACGGTGGGTCCCCGATTGGGAAATTGGTTTGTTGCGTGGGCCACGTGGGGGCGTTGAGGATTGTCGGGAGAATGTGTTTTTAATTCTGTCCAGGCATCCGGATTGGGCCGGTGTGATCGGCTGGAATGAATTCACTATGCGGGTTGAAAAGACCAAACCGGCGCCGACCGGGTTGCTCGCCGGTGAGTGGAAGACGCAGGACGATTTAGATACGGGGCTTTGGTTGGCGCAAAACTGTGATTTGTTGCTGCGCTCTGAAAGTACGATTGTGGCCGGGGTGTCGATGGTGGCTAATAAGAATCTCTTTCACCCTCCTCGTGTTTGGCTTCAGTCGCTGCCACCTTGGGATCAGACCGACCGGCTGGAGTATTTTATAGCTGAATGCGTGGGCTGCGAGAATACGCGTTATGTGCAGTTGGTGGGTAAGTTTTTTATGATCGGGATGGTCGCTCGTGTATTTAAGCCGGGTTGCCCTATGCAGTATATGCCGGTCTTGGAGGGCAATCAGGGTATCGGTAAATCA
>Ga0066414_1000241_pt1 | contig 8743 bp, 5 predicted proteins | sample LakWasMet20_HOW5_2_FD_59541 | JGI IMG/M metagenome (GOLD analysis project Ga0066414, IMG submission 59541) | Freshwater sediment methanotrophic microbial communities from Lake Washington under simulated oxygen tension - Sediment Metagenome 20_HOW5 | ecosystem: Environmental > Aquatic > Freshwater...
GCTTACCAGTAGAGATGAGCCAGGCCGAAATCAAGAGACAATCCAGATATTTAACGAGCCTATTGAAATTATTGGTGACCCTAGAGAGATTAAGCGAATTATTCGAACTGAAAAGGAAACAGGTGAAATACGTATCTTGAGAAACGAGACTGATATTAGTCATTATTCTGGTGGTGACGAATATGGATCGAAACTTCATACTCAATCCGCGTCATTGGAAACACCGCAAAAGATTGTTCCAACGATGTTTATAAACATATGGAATAGCTTGCAGAAAATGACTGTTGACGGAAAGATCATGTCTGCCTCTAGTATAGACGCAGCTGGAAATATAATCGGATCAGATGCAATGCCTGGCTTGATTAGTCTTCCAACACAAGGCATTTCACGTAAAGGTAAATTAGGTAAAGAGATTATAAATTGGTTATATATGGGGCTACATGGCGACGTCCCACGTAAGTTGTTGATTGCACATCTCAGAACAACTAATGGCTATTGCTATCTTCTGGAAATAGAAAGACGTGTAGGCAGAGCATCAGAAGAGTCAGATAGCTTCAAGGGGCTTGTTGTCCGTTCTGACCAAAACAGTGACTTCATCAATCAACTTGACCAATTATTGATTGAAATCGTGAAATCCAAAGGAGTGTTTGACAAGTGTATTAATGGCCATTCTGGTTTCGCCACATTTAAGCACGTATCTGATGAAGATGGTGGGATGGAGCGAGCTATTTCAAATGGCTTAAAGAAGGTAGGGTTGACATGACTATCTGCTTTTTTGAAGCCAAATTTCCTTAAAACGAGGGGGATTGTAATCTTGACTTTTTAATGTTTTTGTGAAATTATCTGCTAACTTCTTTAGTGAAGTGCTTAGAGCAACTGGCATGTCAGCGACATCGCCGCAAATAATAACTGGTTCCACGGAACCGCACAGGAAAACATTATGAATATCAGCGCCTCTTATGGGGATGTATTTACGCGCCCATATCCCTCACTTGACGAATCTGCGCACAGATAAGCGTTTTCAGTTCGAAGCATATCAGGAAGCACTCAGGCTTCTGTTAGAGTCCGATCAAACAGTTATCTATTCCATTCCGGCTGGCGCCGGATCGGGCAAAACTCGCTTGCTTGTCGCAATCCTGAACGGTTTATTGCGATGCAATATCCCGCATGATCAAATCGAAGCTATTTCGTTTACCAATGCGTCGTCTAACGACTTTCGACGCAAACACATTGAAGAGATAGCTAAGGCTGGTAGTGAATTTGGTCTTGAAAATCAAAATATTTGCTTTAGCACTATTCATCAGTGCGCGATGAACGTACTGAAAAAATTGCAGCCCCATATGGGAGGCGTTGCATATTACTTTGAGGATGCGCAGACAGGCGCCCAAGATGATGAAGACGAAGAGAAACGAAAAGCTGTTCGTTTGGCTTTGTATTCATCAGTGATCTATAGCGGTGGTGATGAAACGCTGCTTGATACCTTGGCCCGTTACGCCGATACAAATGCAAAGCCCTTCATCCTAGAGGATTTGGGCTCAGGGAATCATCTTGAGAAAGCACAGAAGCTAATCAAGGAAGACTTAGCAAGCGACGCCGGGCTTGGCGCCTTTACCAATATGGCTGAGGGCGGGCCAGACTACTGCATTGCTGTTGCCACGGATGCTTTGATGCGTCTGTTCAACGCTAAAATTCCTTTGAAAACCAAACGAGAAATCTACAGCATCCCTGCCTACATGGCGGTGGATGAAGCACAGGATTTAGATTTTTTACAACTATTATTCCTTCGCGCTCTAGCGCAGAATGGAGCATCGATCATTCTGGTTGGGGACAGTCGTCAAACACTTTTTGAATTCCGTCACTCGTTATCGGATTATCCTTTTCTGCAAGAGTTTATGAATGATTTCGTTAAAAATACGAATATCAAGCCATTAATCAGCGATCATGCGCTACGCACCAATTATCGGTGTAGAGAAGAAATTGTTAGTGCTGCCGAAGAAATTTCCAGGAGAGCTGTTGAATATAGCCAAGAACGTTGTAGCAAGGAGCCAAAGCCACGCAATCTTGCCATAATTGAAGATCCAGAGCATATTGCGGAAGGAATTACATTCGTTGATGAAAAAAACAAACAAGAGAAACTCAGTCCAGCAATTTCTGTGATTATAGGTGAACCAGAAGATATTAAAAAGTCAGAACCGGTAGAGCAAACCGCTGGACCCGGTGGTGCGTTGAGACTCCTTCCTGAATTCAATGCCAAAGTTACAGCACCAGATAAGTCAAAGTCGATAAGCAAACAATCTAAATCTACACAGATCATTGCAATGAGCGGAGGCCATGAGTCTCAGCGTATTCGTGCCCATTTAATTAAACTATTTGAGAGAGCCCAGGTCGGTGAAACGGCAGCCATTATTACGCGTAACGGTATTCGCGATGCTGATAAACGGTTTATCGAAAAAATTATCAGAGATGCCTTTCCGGATAATGAAAAAGCGTTGAAATTAAATCTGATCAGCCCGCCTAAGCATACACCATTAGCTGAATACTGGTTTCCTGACTTATCTGGCGAATCAGCGCATAAGCTACCATTTTCCAGTGTAATGATTGCCGGAGCATTGACCTTTATTTTTTCGTCTGATCGAGAGACCCAACAACGTCTGCGAACAGCAGGTCGACGTGATATGACTTATGTTTATGTCGTGCCGGAGGGAGTTCGCATGGAGCAGACGCGCGAAGAATACTTGCAGATAATTGCCGAAGAACTCAAGGTGTTTTTTGGCGGATTAAAATCCAAGGCAACAGATCTGTTTCCAGAGACAGATGAAGCTATTTTATTAGCTAAGATTGATGAGTTACGCGAGCTGGTGGCTCGTTTCACTTTTGACGTAATGATTCAATATGGCCGATTGCTTTGGAAGGAGCGGCAGTTACCTGGATCCCATCCTTGTCGTTTTCATAATATGGCCTGCAAATATATGGAAGGTCGATATGAAGGGATGGCCATAAGACCCCTATCTGAAACAAAAAGGTATTTCAAGATGATGTGGCGAGCTTTAGCTTCCACACGCTTCGCCTTGACAGAAAAAGATAGGTCGCTGCTTCGAGATGCTGGATTGACGCCAGAGTACATGGATGCTGATACCAGTTTGGCGAGTTTTGCTCAAAGCATTAATGATTTTTGCTGTGTGCATGGAGCAAAAAGACACAATCTGGATGCGGATCGAGAGTCTTTTATCAAAGACAGAGAAACAATTTATGATGAGTTTTCTCAACTTTGGCACATCAAGACGCGCACCTATATGCGGGAAATTGCGCGATGTCTTGGAAAAGAAGTGCGCGCCAACCCAAATGCCACAGAAGAAGGGTATCAGTCGGTTGTTTGGAAGGAGGCTTATCAGAACGCCAGATTCAAGAGTCGCGTCAACATGACCTACAAGCAAGACAAAAACGAGTACGGCGGCTTGTTCAAGGATTTAGTGAATGGGCGGGGAGTCGCTATTTCTGCGAAAGCTTGTTTTGGGCTTCCCAGCCCAAGCAAGCGGCAGAAACTTACGCGACCGCTAATGCCTGCGGCGCCCCAGCCGTCCTGCTCCCGGCGTTGACTACCCGACAGGGGGTAGTCAACTGCGTGCGCAATGACTCGACGCGACCTCGGATGGCTTTGCAATTTCACTACGCAAACAACGCTTCGTGAAATCGCCCAGCCCTATCGCTTCTGGGGACTACTCGACTCCTGTCTCGCAGCGGATGAAACACGATGCTGTTATCCAGCGGCGTAACGGAAAGTCCAGAACCAGCGACAGGCAAGTCGTCATCGACATGACTACCATTCATTCCTCAAAAGGCTTGGAATGGGATCATGTAATGTTGTACTTCCCGCGACCAAGCAGCAACGACAAAGACAGTAGTTTTAAATCTTACCGTGACCTGATCTATGTGGCTATCACGCGAGCGGCGCGAACACTCACCATTGTCTTGAAGAAGCGAACCAAATGGGTCGAAAGCCCAACGGATACAGGAATAAAGGTATTCATAGAGCTTATGCACCGGTGGGCGGAAGATAAAGGCTATTTCAACAGAGAGCTGGTTTGGGGGGAAGTCAAGCCTCATCAGGAGCATAAAGATATTCTCGTTTTTGACGAGACCTCACATAGCGAGCTGGAGCGCTCGCAGACTTGCCGCATGCATCATTATTTCCAGGATATGCGTCAGGTCTCAACGATGGTTCCATTGACATCACCATCCTATGCATTCTTTTTCCATAGCACCATGTCGGCCATTTGTGCTGCTTTTATTCAGCAACGACTACCATCCCGCGTCGATCCATCGATTGAAATCGCAGGGGCCGTAGCACAAATCGTTGATCGAGGGTTAGACGAGGATGAGGCATTTCGTTTCCTTAAGACCCAGGTGTATGACAATCTCTACACCTTGATGGAAAGCATGATTCCTATGTACTTTCTCGGAGATCGAGCGCGTCACGAGGATTTGCTGAATTTTTACACCGACTCTTTTGCTCATCAATTAGCCGCCATAGCGTCAGAATCCCAGTTGTTTGTTATCCTAAAAACTTATCGAGGCAAGCCGGCTTATCGAATACTTATTGAGAAAAGTGTGCGCAAGGTACTGCCGGCGCACAATGAAACTGAATTTTTACCGATTGTAGGAATTCCCGATATTAAGATCATCGGCCCTGATTTAACTTATGTTGCCGATTACAAGACGATTCCGATTCCAAGGTTTGACGAGGATCAGGTGGGTGAATCGCTTGAGGTTTACGAACAAATGCTGTCAACAAAAACACAGCAGCAAGTGAATTATTACCAAGGCATGGTTCAAGCAGATGCTAACCATCGTTACCTGGCAGAGCTTTTGTATGTTGCTGACATTACACTTGTTGAGGGCGAAGAAATACCTAAAACATGCGCCACTTTGCCGCATATCAACCAGGGACCCAATTATAAGGTAATCGCGGGCGTTAACCATGCGCGGGCACTTTACACTGATCGCTTTGATCGCGATCAATTTGCTGAAACGGTAGTTCAGATTCAGGATTTGCGTAAAGCCTATCAAGACAATTCTGTACGCCCCGAAGATATGTTCCAACCTGTGCCATTGGTGGGCGGCGGCTTAGGTGAGGTGACGAGCGATCAGTGTCAACAATGTGGAAGTAGTGTCCATTGCGCTTTTAGTAAATATTTGTATCTGATGGGCGTTTAATCATGAAAACAATCCAACTCCAGTTGTTCCGGGTAACTCCTTCCGAAAATTTGTTGAATAAGCCTGCAAGCATAGCTGCTTGTGCATTGTTGGATAGCAAACTGATCGACGACATAAAAACCATAGAAATGTTGAGCTCAGTGGTTAACGTCCGTGACCTGCTCAATTGTTTTAATATTGGTGAAAAAAACAGCAATCGATTAATGACATTGGCGCTCCATCATGTTTTGTCGACTTTAGAAGATTCGATTCCTTGGGACGCAACACAACGGGGCATTTGTATCAGTGACCATGAAGAGCTTGTCGCAGGGAAATTCCGTAGCTTCCAATCGGCTCGATATGCCAGACTGAGTGCCGATCAGCTTGTAAACGATAGAGTTTACTTTAATGCGGAGGTTCGAAATAGAGGGGTTTTCTCTCAGAATCTCCCTGTTGCCGAAATAATGGAAGATCTCCGGCAGGTCACAGGATCAAAAACGGTGTATCTACCAGCTTTTGACACAATTAACCATAGTCATTGTGTGATCACTGGGATTTCCTCAAAGCCTATCTACCACAAACTGGAAGGTAGCCGCGAGTCATGGGGAGAGTTCTTCGTCAGACGGGGCCGGATTTCGCAAGCCGAGTATAACCAGAAAATGGCGGCCTATGAGGCAGGACAAAAATCCGAAGCTGAAATTTTGATTGCATGGTGCCGGCATGGACGCAGGGCAAAAATGTACGGTTATCCGGCCAAAGATCTGATGCTAATAGCCAGTACAGCGCTGCAAGGGTTTGTGGATGATCGGCGCAATAAAGATTTACCGCCTGTTTTAGAGGAGGCAGGAAGTTTGTGTACAGAAGGCTTTAAAAAGATTCGCGCAGGCATGGAAGATAAAGCGGGGGTTTTTGATGATCTTGAACGGATTTTGGCTGACTGGTTTTCGCCCGCTCCGGCGCGCCCAGCGCATTGTTTTAAGTTTAATTTTGAGCAAAGCCGAGATATTCGTCGGCGTGACAAATACAGCCTTAAAGCAATAACGGTGGATAAAAAGGATTTGGCCGACTTGAATAATCATAATTCATTGCTCTATCCGATTGATGGAACAAATGAAAAAACCAAAAAGGTTTTTCTCGGTTTCTTTAATGGGGGGCAGGCAGCAAAACTTGGATTTCAATTTAACGTATTGGATTATCATCAACAGATAGCTATTGAAGAGCCATGGACTATTGCTGATCGAGTTGAAAGAGTCGTTGGCCCTGCCGGCAATGTCGTTATGGCCTGGCGTCGTCGCAGCAACGGGTCATTGCTTAACAATAAAATGATCGAATTCGAATTGATGCGTCGAAGAATTGCCGTACAGCATGTGGTCGATGAAGGGCAGCGCGGAAATGCCAACAAGGTTGGTAATTTATTGCAAGGCATGACCGAAAAATTTGCTCTGCGCTCGAAGCGTAAATGCGAAGTAGACTCACCATTCGATATTGCACTTGGGCTTGATGTTTCGCGGTTTGGTGGGCAAGACATTCCAGCTTTTCCCGTCATTGTCGATAGCAATGGTGAAGCCAAACTTTATATGCCAGAAACATTCGAGCGTGGAGTCAAGGAACGGCGTACTGTAAGCGAGCTCATTGCAACCCTTGAATCGCTCACTGCCGGGGAACATAAAAAAGTGCTTTTCCTTCGGGATGGGTACGCTTATGAGGATTATGATGCGGTAGCCTCTGCCTTGCCACATATCGAGTTGACTGTACTATCACTGCGTAAAAATCTGTTGGGCGCTTTCTCGGATGCCATGCCGACAGGAGAGATGTATGCCTTGTATTCTGATCATGACGACAATCGCTTTCTCTTTGGGGTAAACGCACGGCAAGGTGAAGAGTCCCGCATCAATAGTGTTCACATGGTAGAGATTGTCAGTAACCCCGGAAAGTATGACAAAGAAACCTTGGCCAACGTGTTAATAGAGTTATCTAGGCAGAACCGGACAAGTGAATTTGAAATTGCTAGTCTGCCATTTCCTATCGCTTATGCAGACCGGACTGCATGGGTAATACGAGACATGATGCAGGATCGTCAACTACGAAAATATGTGCGAGAACAATACACGGATGAAGTTAATAGTTTGGGCGATGAGGGGCTTTTTATTTACTCGGTGATTAGGCGATTCGTATTAACGCGACCCAATGGCTTTGCCTTTGCGATATAAACATGCCAAGATCAAGTTTTGGCTTATTTTAATGGGCACCGGGGCGAACGAACTTAATGTGACGTGCTTGTTGGTCATTAGGAGTTTGCTGCAAATGCGGTCTTTACCTTGTGCGGATCAAGGTTTGGCGGATGGTGTGCGAATAAGGCAACGACTGGGAGCGAAGTCAAATTCAGTCCTTATTTGTCGCAAGCTGGTATGAAGGCCAAGGCGAACGCTGATTGCCAAGGCCTTAGCTGAAGCGGCCAAGAACGTAGCCAAGGCCAGGGGGGGCAAAGCCGAGGCCTTGGCAAAGGGTGCCGAGACTAAAATCAGGGGGGCGACCAAGGCCGGAGCCAAGGCCAAAAAGGTAAAACTGAAAAAACGACCAAAAACCGAACTAACCAAAGCAGATGAAGAAATTTTAGCGCAGGAAATGCGCGAGAAACTGAATATGCTCAAGCATTGACTTGATCTTACAGGAAAATATTTAATAAAGTAACGCTATCAGCGCAAAAAAAAGTACCCTAATAGTTGCACGACGACAACGGTTCTCATGATAAAAACTAAAATCGCGATTAATCCTGATTTGCCGCCGGATTTCTTTTCTACTCCAAACGAAGAACGGAGTCAGAAGGAAATCGTTACTTGGTGGCGTATACCTTTCATCCTGTCGGACGAATGTTCCTCGGCCGAAATACGGTACAACGTTCGACGTCTTGACGGAGGGGCGAGGGATCGCCCGACCAATTACGGGTTTTTTGATACTCTGGATGAAGCAATAGAAGTGGCTGAACGCTTGCTGCCATAGTGAGAGCAGATCGAGGCGTTCGCCGCTCGCGCGGAAGGTGGCGCAACGGTTCTTGTCGAAAAGCCTTGCGGGTTGCGTTCAATGAATACGAGTATGAACAACTGGCAAAAGGCACAAAATTAAGCGGCCGTTCGAAGCTCAACTTCATGCGCTACGCGATGCTAAAGCTCTCAAAAGAACTCCAGGAAGAAGATGCGTAATATTGGCGCTTTTTTAGTACCAATATGACGCCTTTTTTATATCAAATAGGTGTCATATATGTATCGTTTAAGTGCGCTGTTGCTCCTGCTATTCGCCACGCCGCCCTGGGCGGTGTCTCTTGATCCTATCCTGGACGGCATGACGCCGGGATCGATAACCCGAAATCCGGAGGGGAGGCAGGAGCCGCCACAAGCATGAATACCATCACGATCGAGATCCCAGCCGACAAACTCCAGCAAATCGAGGATCTGGCGAAACAGCAAAACTCGTCTGTTGATGACCTGGCCAGCTACGCTTTGCAGTTGGGCCTCAAGCTGATCGGCTCGGGGCTCGACAGCGAGCAATTGAT